>Ga0190283_1000286_pt1 | contig 27236 bp, 26 predicted proteins | sample 48691801_MG_FD_161669 | JGI IMG/M metagenome (GOLD analysis project Ga0190283, IMG submission 161669) | Hydrothermal vent microbial mat bacterial communities from Southern Trench, Guaymas Basin, Mexico - 4869-18-0-1_MG | ecosystem: Environmental > Aquatic > Marine > Hydrothermal vents >...
AGCCTACAAAACTGTTAACTATCTTTTCATCCAGGTATTGCATTTTTGTAATGCCAATGCCGTGCTCTCCGGAAATCACACCATCCAGTGAACGCGCCAGTTGCATAATTTCATCAACGACACGTTCAGCCGTGTGCAACATTTCATAATCATTGGAATGCACCGGGATATTCGTGTGTACGTTGCCATCACCCGCATGCATATGCAGCGCGACAAACAGGCGACTGGCGCGGATGTCGGCGTGGATGGTATCCAGACTCGTTCTGAGCGCACTGAAATCCTGCCCGGTGAAAATCTTTTTTAGTGGTTTTTCGATTTCCTTACGCAAGGAAATTCTGAGTGATCTACGCAGCAGTAAATCCATGATCCTGTCATTTGCTCGCATATCCTGGCGTGCAGTTTCATCCAGCAAATCCAAGTGTTCTGTAGCCGATGACAGTCGGTATTGATGGATTTTCTGCCAGCGAGTTTCAACCTCATTCAGTAGTATTAACGCCGCTTCCAGTTTTTCATTAATTTGCGCTTCACGTTCTTCGCTATCCTCGACATTTTTTGCTTCGTGTAAAGCAGCCGGGTCAGCCTGTAGATAATTTCGTAACTCACGAATAATTGTCTGCTTGTTGAGCATCGATTGCTCGATATTGATACTTTCAACGCCTTCGCTATAGGCCGCCAGATTATGCAGTGGAATCACCACATCTTCATTTATTTTAAAGGCATTGGTATGCGCAGCAATGGCCGCCGTACGCGAGCGGTCGAGCCAGCACTGCCGGCGTGCTTCAGGACTCACCGCGATAAAACCATCAGCCTCACGGGCATTGGCCAGGCGCACAACCTCGGACGCAACAGCCGCAACCACATCCTCATCATCGCCGATAATATCCGCAACCAGCACCATTTTGGGAAGCTCGCCTCGCGTCCCCTTGGGCGTATATTTCACTGCCTTGACGTAACGCTCATCAAGGTGTTCCAGCCCGGACAATAAAACCTGGTTATTCATATTTAACAGGTCAATTATTTCGACAATCGCGGGTACAGCCTGATGTAAATCAGTGCCATAAAACTCAAGACAAACAGTCCGAATCTGCTCCGGCATTTTATGTAGTATAAATACCGAAGAAGTAATCAGCCCATCACAGCCTTCTTTTTGTACCCCAGGTAAGCCACCAAGAAATTTATCAGTGACATCTTTTCCCAGGCCGGCTTTGCGAAATGACTGGCCTGAAAATTCCAGTAAATCTGGTTCACCTTGCTTAGTTTTACCATCCGCTGCGTAATGCGTCACACGAAAACGTACCGTTTCCTGATCATGAATCTTGCCGAGATTATGATCCAGTCGTTCTACTTCCAGCCATTCGGCATCCGGGGTCACCATCCTCCATGACGCCAGATTATCCAGCGTAGTGCCCCACAACACCGCTTTCTTGCCGCCGGCATTCATGGCGATGTTGCCACCAATAGTCGAGGCATCCTGCGAGGTGGGGTCAACCGCAAACACATACCCTGCCTCCGCGGCACGCTCTGAAACCCGTTTGGTTACCACCCCCGCACCACAGCGTATACTCGGCACCCGCTGATCAACGCCCGGCAATGTTTGCAGTGAGACTTCGCTCAGGTCTTCAATCTTTTCGGTATTGATGACGACGCTCATCTCGTCCAGCGGCACCGCCCCTCCGGTGTAGCCGGTACCGCCCCCTCGGGGAATGATCGTCAGCTTATTGGTAATACAGGATTGTACCAGCGCAGCCATTTCTGCTTCGCTATCGGGTGTTAAAACCACTAACGGCAGCTCCACCCGCCAGTCCGTCGCATCCGTGACATGCGACACCCGCGCAAGACCGCCAAAATCAATATTATCGTGCCGGGTATGCCGTCCAAATTCACGCTTTAATTTATTCCGCAATGCTTTTTGCGCAGGAAACCAGGCCTCAAATTCTGCCACCGCGTTGCAGGCTTTTTCTGCCAGTTGCAGCGCTTTTTTGTTGCCTGCAGCACGCGCCTCGATTTGTCGAAGCCGGTGACGCATCGCCTCGGTCAGGGACTGCAGGCGCCTGGGATTATCCAGCAAGTCATTCTGGATGTAGGGGTTGCGCGTCACTACCCACAAATCACCCAGCACTTCAAACAACATCCGTGCTGAAATACCGGTGCGGCGTTTACCCCTGAGTTCGTTTAAAGTCTCCCACTCCGGCTCACCGAGAAAACGAATAACGATCTCACGGTCGGAAAAAGACGTATAATTGTAGGGAATCTCACGGATTCTCGGCTGAGCGATCATGTCTCTTGCTGAAGATTATCTGGGTGGCCAATCATACACGAGAAGCCTTATTTGATGCACAATAACACTATGGCTAAAGATAAATTATTCTCAGGAAACCATGACATCAGCAGCTTTGACTTCGGCAAGGCCACTGCCGAGGTTTTTGACGATATGCTGGAACGCAGCGTACCGCTCTATCATGAACTGCAACGCATGACCGGTGAAATTGCCAATCAATTCGCGATAGATGGCACGAACATCTACGACCTGGGTTGCTCGACCGGCACCACTCTGAATACACTTGGAGATGTTGTCGAAAAAGATGTGGTTCTCGTTGGTATCGACAATTCTGAAGCCATGCTGAATAAAGCGAAACAAAACAGTCAGCACCGCTGCGAATTTCTCTGTGCCGATCTGGATCAGGATATAAGAATAGAAAACGCATCCGTTGTGATACTCAACCTGACGCTGCAATTCGTTCGTCCGCTTAACCGCGAAAAACTGATTGCAAGTATCTATTCCGGCCTGCATAAAAATGGTTGTTTGATTCTGGTTGAAAAAGTGCTGGGCAATGATTCTCTGTTTAACCGTGAGTTCATTAAATTTTATTACGAACTTAAAAGACGAAATGGTTATTCAGAAATGGAAATTGCCAGAAAACGTGAAACACTGGAAAATGTGCTGATCCCCTACCGCGTCGATGAGAATATCGAACTGCTGGTGAAATCAGGATTCTCCCATACCGATATTTTTTTCAAGTGGCATAACTTTTGTGGTTTTTTGGCGGTGAAGTAAATCCGATATTTAACTTAGGAATTATTGAAAATGACTGACGCTGACAATGAACTTCGCATGATGCTAAACACTGAAACAGGCAAAATAAGCTGGAAAGAGCTACAACCGCATTTTGCCAGAGGCGTAGTGATCCTCGTTAATGATAAACTGGATTTATTAAATGTCGCCGTCGAATTTGTAAAGGATAATAAACCGCAAGTTGAAGAGTGGCTCGCAAACCAGAGCGTCAAACTTGTCTCTGATGAACAGGCTAAAATATGGGCCAGTGAAGAACCTGTGTTATGGTCAATCGTTGCGGCGCCCTGGGTGCTAGTGCAAAAACTAGAACATTGAATTGAACAATATTAACTCACATATCATCGTTTTCGGTAACGAAAAAGGCGGGACTGGAAAGTCCACCCTGGCCATGCATGTGGCTATCAGTTTGCTGGATGCCGGCAAAAAAGTGATCGTAATTGATCTGGACAGCAGACAACAATCACTGAGCCGGTATATTGAAAACCGCAAGCAGTCCGCTAACACGCTCGAAGTCTGTTTATCGATTCCAGAAAGTATCATTGTTGAACCAGCATCAAGCGACACTATCAGTGTGCGCGAGGCGGAAGAAAAACTGTTTCTACAAAACCATATCGACCGCCTGTCCAGGACTCACGACTATATTGTGATTGATTGCCCCGGAAACGACACATTTCTCGCCAGACAGGCCCATGCACGCGCCGATACCCTGGTTACCCCCATGAATGACAGCTTTGTCGATCTTGATCTAATTGGTACGGTTGACCCTGATGATTACAGCGTTAAGAAATTAAGCCACTACAGTGAACTGGTCTGGGAAAGCCGCAAACTTCGTTCACTTGATGACAAGCCTCCGATTGACTGGGTGGTTACGCGCAATCGACTTGCGAGCCTCCACTCCCGTAATAACCAGCGTGTAGATAATGCACTAAAAGCATTACAAAAGCGGGTCATGTTTCGTTACGTGCCCGGGTTGTCGGAACGAGTCGTCTACCGTGAACTCTTCCCACAGGGACTGACATTACTCGATTTACCCATGCTCGGCAAAATGCAACTGTCGCATATCACCGCCAGACACGAACTCAGACAATTGATTAATCAATTTCAATTAGACGCTAGTTAGAAATTTTCCGATTACTTTTTCTTGAAAACCAGAAATAATTCACAACAATAGACACAAAAGTTGTTTATACTTACGCCAGCTTCTCAGGAGAGTAATTTTTGCCTGTTCCAAATAGGATTTTGACAGCTTTGCTTTTTCTGAACCTGATCTGGTTCAGCAACGCCCTCCCCGCCGCAGAAAAGTCCAGCTTAAACTCTCAACAACGGAATTTTCTGGCTGCACATGATGCCTTGCGGGCAGGCAAGACATCAGAATACCGGCGCCTGAAAAAATCCTTAAAAAACTACAATCTATACCCTTACCTGGAATATACCGAACTGAAACGCAATTTAGATTCAGCCAGGGATCATGAACTTCAGCGCTTCATCGAAAAGTATCCAGACACGCCACTTGCCAACCGCCTACATAAACGATGGCTAAAAAAGCTGGCCAAACAACAACGTTGGAAGAAGTTCTACACAGAATACTCGGACAACTACTCATCAAACAAAGAACTGCATTGCCAGTATTTGAATGCCGCACTGAAACAGCGAAAAGATGTTTTACCTGAAGTAAAAAAAATCTGGTTGACAGGTAAAACACTACCCCAGGCCTGCTCTCCAGTATTTAAGTATCTCTACGACAGCCACCACATGACGCCAGACGTGGTCTGGGAACGTTTCGTGCTGGCTGCTAACAAGCGTAATAAGAAGCTGGTCAAATTTCTGGCGAAAAAATTGCCGGCCAACGAACGGAAGTGGCACGACTTCTGGCTGAAAATGGACAAGCAGCCTCTCACAACCCTGACCAGGGTCTCAGCACAACAGGATAGTACAAAACTACGCGACATACTGGTCTATGGTATCAAACGCTACGCTCGTGAAGATACAGCCGCAGCCTGGATGCTGTGGAAAAGTCGCATTCAACCAGATTTCAAGTTTTCAGATACGCAGATTAACGAAGTCGAGCGCAGTATTGCCCTGCGAGCAGCCTGGCGGCATGAACCGGAAGCACACACCTGGCTGGCTACATTAAATGAAGCCGCACTGGACGATGAGGCCAGACAATGGCGCGTACGTAGTGCAATCCGTGCACAGGACTGGCCGGGAGTATTGCAGCAGATTGCTGGCCTGACAGCCGATGAACGCGATGACGAACAGTGGCAATACTGGAAAGCCCGCGCCTATCAGCAAACAGGCCGGAATGTTTCGGCAAAACTGATTCTGGAGAAACTCGCGAAAGAAAGAAGTTATTACGGATTTTTAGCCGCCGACAAGCTTGGCCTTGCTTATAAATTCAATCACAAATCTGTGACATCTGCTGAAGAACAGCCTTTAATTGAAGCACTTGCAGAAAAACCTGGCTTTAAACGCGCCCATGAACTTTTAAAAATTGACTGGGAAACAGACGCCCGCCGTGAATGGAACCTGGCGACAAAATCCATGGACAAGGATGAAAAGCGCATTGCCGCCAAGCTTGCGGATAACTGGGGATGGCATTTCACGGCCATAGTCACTGTTGCGCAAGCCAGACATTTTGACGATCTGGAATTACGTTTTCCAATCATGTATCAGGATGTTGTCAAACGTGAAGCCAGGCGCAACCAGATTCAACCGAGCTGGGTATATGGTGTGATCCGCCGCGAAAGTGCATGGCGCGAAAAAGTACGTTCACCTGCTGGCGCTTTAGGGCTGATGCAACTCATGCCCGCGACCGCAAAAAATGTTTCACGCAAACTGGGAAAATCAAGAAGATTATCTCGCAACCAGATTATGGAAGTACCACGAAACATCAGCCTGGGCACAGCCTACCTGCGCCAGGTCATGGATAAATATGACAACCATGAAATTCTGGCGACCGCCAGCTATAACGCCGGGCCACACCGGGTGCGCCGATGGTTACCAGAAACTGGCACGCTTCCAGCAGATATCTGGGCCGACACCATACCTTTCGATGAAACCCGAAATTATGTCAAGGCAGTCATGGCCTACAGCGTAATCGCCGACTGGAAGCTGGGCGGAAACATTCGCAACCTGTCGACGCGTATGCCGACAGTTTTAACTCTGGAACAGATTAATAAAGCGACCAATTCAAATAAAGTTGCCTTAAAGAAACGTTGACCAGTCGGTCCAGGTTTTTCCAAAAACAAAAAATTCCGGATTTAATAACGAATCTTTGGTGTTATAGCGCAGGGGCTTCATCGCTGTATCAGTTAGATGACCGCCTGCCTCTTCGACCACGCATTGCGCCGCTGCTGTATCCCATTCCGAGGTCAGACCCAGGCGGGCGTACAAATCTGCTTCACCGTCAGCCACTTTACACATCTTGATCGAGCTGCCGCTGGAAATGGTTTCTTTTGGGTTAATTGCTTTCAGGAACGCCTGTTGTTTTTCACTACCATGCGATCGGCTGGTCATGACCGTCAGGTTTTCCCTGTCCAGCTCATTCGTCTGAATGGCTTTACGCTCCCCTGAATTACCGGTAAAGGAACTTGCACCCAGACCGCGTGCGGCTGACCAGGTTTGATCGATCACAGGTGCGTACACAACGCCCAGTATCACTTCATGTTCATGCACCAGGGCGATGTTAACGGTAAATTCTCCATTGCGTTTTACGAACTCCCGGGTGCCATCCAGAGGGTCAATCAACCAGTAGGTTTGCCATTGCTGCCGGGTTTCGAAAGGCAGTTTTGCCGATTCTTCAGACAGTATCGGAACTTCAGGCGTTAATACTTTCAAACCTTCTTCAATCACCTTGTCTGCAGCCAGGTCGGCCTTGGTCAGGGGTGATTTATCATCTTTATGCTCTACCGCAAAATCTGATTCGTAGACTTCCATTATTGCAAGGCCAGCGGCGTGGGCGATCTTTTCGCAGACCGGTAGTAAAGTTTTTAAGTCTCCTGCAGTATTCATGATTTTCCTCGTTGTTGTAAATAATCCCGCGCAAGATAAAGCGCGGCCACACTGCGTGCTTCGCTGCAGTCTTCCCGTTGCGTCAAGCCATACAATTGACTCAACTTCCAGGGCACCACTTCCAGTGGTTCCGGTTCATCGCCTTCCGCAGTCTCGGGATAAAGATCTTCGGCTAGCACGACCTGCGTCGCGTGGCTCATATAACCCGGCGCTAGTGTAAAGGCGGTCAAATGGGTTAATCGTCGTGCGGCCAGGCCGATTTCCTCGCTTAACTCACGATTAGCAGCCTCAACAGGCAATTCACCCGGTTCCATACGACCCTTGGGCAAACCCAGCTCGTACCGTTCGGTTCCGGCAGAATATTCACGCACCAGTAAGACAGTGCTCTCATCCTGCATGGGAATAATCAGCACGCCGCCGTTGCTATTACTGATCAGTCGCTCGTACTGTACCTCTGCGCCATTCGAAAAGGTTAATTCAAGTGCCTCGATACGAAAAAGCCGACTCCGGGCGATCTCTTTTCGGGTATGGATGACTGGTTTATCAGGCATGTTAGTCTGGTTTCTATAGGGGCAAATCTCAACTCGGTGTAGAGCTTACCCCTGAACAGGGTCTGAACCAACCCTTTATAATCTTCACGTTGCAATCTGAGAACTGGCCGCGAGTTTTGTGAATCGAAATTCATACGCACTATAGATCGATCAGTTTTACATCGAGCCATTTCGCTGCCCGTAAACATCTTCATCATACCGGCTCAACGACCAACAAAGCCGAGGACAACATGTAACCTGTTGATATTTCATATCATTATGGAACAGCATGCGCTCATGAGGATATAGTCTATACTTCTAATATTAGCCGACTATTTTAGTCGGTTATGTTAGTAAGGAGGTGTGTTATGCGACGCAGAATCTATTTTGTATTGCCGGATGCTGCGACTGCAGAGGCTGTTGAGAAGGAGCTTCTGCTGGCCCATATCGACGATCATCACATGCATTTTATGGCCAAAGACGAACTGGCCCTGAAAAAGCTTCCCAAAGCCAATCTTTTACAGAAAACAGATCTTGTCCACGGCATGGAACTGGGACTGATTGTCGGTGGTGCAACCGGATTGATTGCAGGTATCGTTGTTTATCTACTGCCTGAATTCTCAGCATGGCTGGGTATGGGAATTATCCTGGTGCTGGCCCTGATTGGTGCAATTCTGGGAACCTGGGTTTCTGGCATGATCGGCATCAGTGCGCCCAATTCACGCTTAAAGCGATTTGAAAAAACGCTGGGTGAAGGTCACGTACTACTGATGATTGATGTGCCAAAAGACCGCGTTGATGAAATCACAGCTTTAATTAAAAAGCATCACCATGACGCCCAGCAATTTGGAATAGAACCAACGATTCCGGCATTTCCATAAATTAACTAACCCGAAGGGTGATTACTCTGCAATTTCCTTCCAGAGCCTGTCCAGGCGTTTGGCTGAGACAGGCTTTTTTGTACCTAGCTCCTGCGCAAATAAAGAGACCCGTAATTCCTCAAGCTGCCAGCGATACTGATTCAGCTTTTCATCGCGCTCAATCTTGTTTGCATCGATGTTTAGCAAGCGCTCAAGCAATGGCTCCAGTTTAATCCGATTGAGGCGATCCCTGTCTGGCGCCTGTTCCAGTTTTATTAATCGTCGTTGAATGGCTTTTAAGTAGCGCGGTAATTCTGTTAGCCATTCTCTGTCTGTGGCGATTAAAAATCCGGGATAAATGAGATTATCCAGTTGTGATTTCATATCTGTAACGGCTTCTATCCAGTTAAAAGGCAGATTACCTTTTAACTGCTTAAAGATGGCATGCCATTGAGGAATAAGCTGTTTGAGCAGAGTACTTAATCTGGTCGCCTCGGGAACAAACTCAGAAATATTATTTTCTATCAATTGATCGAATTCATGACGATTATGCGGGAAACGTTTTCCTTCGATAAAAGAGGATTGAACGGCAGAATGATAAAGGTCGTTTTTTAAAACCTCGCAGCTCGCCAGCGAGCGAAAAAGCAAACAGTTTTGCGGCATATCTGGTAAATTTTTATCAAGATAACGTAATTCCCGATTCAGTTTTTTCAGGATCAATTGCCGTAAGCCTGCAGCCATTTCTCTATGCGCTTCTTCCATCGTGGGAAACAGGCGCAGGGCTATTTTATCACCCTCTTTTGTTAACGCCGGGTAATGCCTCAGCGTATAGCCTGATTGCTCAATTTCTATTGATTCAGGCAATACTCCAAAGTCCCAGTCATCGATATCTTCACGCTCAAATGTTTGTTGCTTTTTAGTGACAGGTTTTTCTTTTATTCTTCCTTCCAGTCCTGACTTAATTAGATCCAGGTCACGTCCTGATGCAATCGCCACTCCTTTTCCGTTGATCACTTCAAACCGCATTTTCAGATGAGGCGGCAGTTTCTCCGGGTTCCAGTCCAACTTCCTAACTTCAAAGCCAGTAATTTGATGTAATGTTTTGCCAAGTTCTGTCAGTAAATTATGATCTCCAGACTTCAAGCGTCCTGTAGCAGCACGGGCGAAGTCCGGCGCGGGCACGAATTGCTTTCGCAGGGCCTTGGGTAAGCCACGAATAAGCGCCAATACTTTTTCTTCCAGCAGACCAGGCACTAACCATGCTGTTTTATCTTCATTAATCTGTGACAAGATAGCTAAGGGAATTTTCAAGGTCACACCATCCTGCTCGCTGCCAGGCTCAAAATGATAAACGAGCGGTAACTGCAAACTATCCTGTTGCCATAGTTCGGGCATATTGTCCGCGCTTAACTTGCCTGCATCCTCACGAATTAACTTTTTCTCGTCCAGCTCTAATCGTTCAAGATTTTCAAGCCTTTTATACCAACGTTCAAAACTGACAGCAGAGTGAATATCAGCGGGTAATATTCCATCATAAAAATCAAACAGCTCCTGCTCATCAATCAGGATATCACGGCGGCGCGTACGCGCTTCAAGATTTTCCACCTCCTCTATCAGCAAACGGTTTTTCTGGATAACAGCTAAATTACTCTCCCATTCTCCATAGACCAGAGCGTGTCGAATAAAAATCTCACGTGATACCTTTGGGTCAACCGCGGCATAGTTAATATTTCGTCGCGGGTTTATTACCAGCCCGCATAATGTCAGCTTTTCATAACCACCAACTCTTGCCTTGCGTTTTTGCCAGTGCGGTTCCGAGTAATGATGTTTGATTAAATGCTGACCTGTTTGCTCAAGCCATTGCGGTTGTATGCCAGCAATCATACGCGCAAAAACTTTTGTCGTTTCCGTGATTTCCGCGGCCATCACCCATTTGGGTGGTTTTTTATGCAAGCCTGAACCCGGGAACACAAAAAAGCGTTGATTGCGGCAAGCCAGATATTCAAACTTCTTGTCCTTGAAACCGATTTGATCCAGCAGACCGCTTAACAGCGCTCGATGAATACCTGTAAAGTCTGCAGGCTCCTGATTCATTCTTATCTTTAATTTTTTCAGAGCCAGTGTTAACTGCCGATGCAGGTTGTGCCATTCACGCCAGCGTCGGTGGTTAATAAATTCTTTCTGGCATAATTTACGCATGGCGTTATGTGAAAGCTTCTCTGACTTTTTTTCTAAATACTCCCAGAGTTTGAATAAAGCTATAAAGTCTGATTCCTTGTCACGAAAACGCGCATGCTTTTCATCGGCCGCCTGCTGTTTGTTTTGTGGGCGCTCACGCGGATCCTGTGCAGCAAGTGCTGTAGTAATCGCCAGCACTTCAGTTACGGCGCCTGTTTTTTCTGCCGCCAGCAACATTCTGCCCAGGCGCGGATCAATCGGCAGGCGGGCCAGTTTTTTACCCGTTGTGTTGAGATTTCTTCTATCATCAATTGTCTGTAACTCTGTCAGCAGCCGAAAACCATCTTTTATCAGGCGAGCATCAGGCATATCAATAAATGGAAACTGTTCAATGTCTCCCAGTCGAATAGACATCATCTGTAAAATTACGGCTGCCAGATTAGTGCGTAATATTTCAGGGTCGGTAAATGCCTGGCGGTTATTAAAATCATCTTCGTCGTAGAGGCGAATACAGATGCCCGGCCCGGTTCGGCCACAGCGTCCGGCACGCTGGTTCGCAGATGCCTGTGATATTTTTTCAATTTTTAAACGCTGGACTTTTGATCGCCATGAGTAACGTGAAATCCGCGCCTGACCCGTGTCAATCACGTAACGGATACCAGGAACAGTCAGTGAAGTTTCCGCCACATTAGTGGCAAGAATAACGCGCGTCTGTCCGCCGGGATGAAATATTCGTTTTTGCTCAGCCGGTGGCAAACGCGCATACAGGGGCAGAATATCCAGACGGTCGCGCACAGACCGCAACGCCTTTGAAGCTTCCCGTATCTCACCTTCCCCCGGTAGAAAAACCAGCACATCACCAGGTGCCTCCTTTTGCAGCTCATCAATTGCAGAGACAATAGACTGGTTTAAATCCAGTGGATCATCGTCACTGCCTGGATCATGCAAGGGCCGATAGCGCATTTCAACTGGATAAGTTCGCCCGGAAACTTCAACGATCGGCGCATTATCAAAGTGTGTGGCAATGCGTTCCGCATCGATGGTCGCCGAAGTGATAATCAGTTTGAGATCTTTGCGTTTCTTTAATAATTGCTTGAGATAGCCGAGCAGAAAATCAATATTCAGACTGCGCTCATGTGCCTCATCGATGATGAGTGTGTCATATTGATTTAACCAGTGGTCCTGCTGTAGCTCAGCCAGTAAAATACCATCGGTCATTACCTTGATTAGATTTTCCGGGCTGCTCCTGTCATGGAAACGGACTTTAAAGCCAATCGTTTTTCCCACTTCAGTTTTTAATTCTTCTGCTAACCGGTTACTGATAGCCTGTGCAGCAATTCGGCGTGGCTGAGTGTGTCCGATGATGCCATTAATTCCGCGACCAGCCTGCAGACATATTTTTGGTAATTGCGTTGTTTTACCCGAACCGGTTTCACCACAAACCAGAATCACCTGATGCTGTTGAATTGCTTCAGCTATTTCTGCACGCCGTTCTGAAACCGGCAGTTCAGATGGGTAGTTGAGCTCAGGTATTTGTCTGCTACGCTGTTCTTTGAACTGCGTTGATTCGAGGATAGCCTGTTGCAGTTGTATAAATTGTTTCTGATGCGGTTGCTTTGTTAACCGGTTTAGCTTCGCGCGCAATCGAAAATAGTCTGCTTGCCAGCAATCACGCAGATCTTTCTCAAGTTGCTGAACCTCTTGCTGCGTCAATCCACCTTGACCAGTAGTGTTTTAATTTTCTGGCTGTGTAGTGTCGTTTGTACTTTGTTAGCTTTATTAAGATTGGGGAACGGGCCAACCAGAACACGGTACCAGCGTTTACCATCATGCACTATAATTTTTTTAACCTTCGATTCTATGCCCAGCAAGGCCAGTTCCGCTCTGCGACGGTCGGCATCTTTGTGTGTTTTAAATGAACCTGCCTGTACCTGGTAACGCTGCTGGTCGGTTGGAAAATCACTACTTTCCTGTAATGGCACAGGATCTTTCCTGTGTCTATATTCGTCCACCGGCGCGATGACTTCAGCTTCCGGCAACAAGGTATAAAAATCATACTTGGATTTTACTGGAGGCTTGGGTTTCGGTTTGACAGCGACGGGTGCAGGCCTGGGTTTAGTAACTACCGTTTGCGATTTTTGCGCAGTTTTTACCGGTTCTGGCTGAAACCAGAGATAACCCAGTGTGGCAAAGACCAACCCAAGAAACAACCCGGCAAGTAGCCAACCAAACGGTGCAGGCTTCTGTTGCTTTCTACCCCGCTTTGCCTGGCGCCGCGGACGAGTAGATCGTTTTTTGTAATTTCTGGCCATGCAAAGTGGATTCAACAGATTGAGGTTGGCGTTATTGTAATCGAAATCCTGAGCAAACGCAGACTTGAAACCAACTTTTGCGCTAAGATGCGCAGCTTTCATCGTAAACTATTGACTCAGCATGAAAGCACACATCCAAACCCTGCTGGAATCCGCTCTCGCTACACTACAACAGCATGGGAAGCTGGCGGATGATTTGAAATACAGGATTCAGGTTACGGATACCAAAGACAAGGCGCATGGCGACTTTGCAAGCAATCTTGCACTGGTGCTCGGTAAGCAGGCAGACATGAACCCGCGCGCACTGGCGGAACAGCTTATTGCAGCCCTGCCGGAATCTACCCAGATAGACAAAACAGAAATTGCCGGGCCGGGGTTTATCAACTTTTTCATCCATAGTGATGCACTCACAGCCACGCTGGAATCCATGCTGGCCGACGAAAACCTGGGCGTTAAAAAAGCAGAAAACCCACAAACAATCGTCGTCGATTATTCCTCCCCCAACCTGGCCAAAGAAATGCACGTTGGTCATCTGCGCTCTACCGTGATCGGTGGCGCGGTAGCACGCACGCTTGAACATCTGGGCCATCACGTCATCCGCCAGAACCACGTCGGCGACTGGGGCACACAATTCGGCATGTTACTGGCCCATATGGAAGAACGCCGCGCTGCAGGTGATGAACCGCGCATGGTGCTGGCTGATCTGGAGGAGTTTTACCGTGAAGCAAAAATACGATTTGATGAATCTGAAGAATTTGCAGATCGCGCAAGAAAAATGGTAGTGGCGTTACAGTCACACGACTCTGACTGCCTGAAACTCTGGCAGCAGTTTATAGATATATCCATGAGCCATTGTCAGGAAGTCTATGATCGCCTCGTTGTGAATTTAACACGGGATGATGTACGTGCTGAAAGCGCTTACAACGACGACCTGCCAAAGATCATTTCGGCACTAAAAGAAAAAACCCTACTAACCGAAGATCAGGGCGCGCAATGCGTTTTTCTGGATGAATTCAAGGGGCGCGAAGACAAACCGTTACCACTTATTGTGCAGAAAAAAGGTGGTGGGTATTTGTACGCTACTACCGACCTTGCCGCTATTCGGTATCGCAGTCAGGAATTAAATGCTGACCGGGTTTTATATTTCGTCGATGCGCGTCAGGGCGATCACTTTAAAATGGTTTATGCCGTTGCCGGGAAAGCTGGTTTTGCAAAAGAAACCACACAGCTAGAACACATGGGCTTCGGCACCGTCAACGGCAAAAACGGCAAACCCTTTAAAACCCGTGAAGGCACCAGCGTAAAACTCAGCGGCCTACTGGACGAAGCAGAAAACCGTGCCTACGACCTTGTAAAAGAAAAAAACCCGGAACTTCCTGAAGAAGAGTTAAAGAATATTGGCCGTGTTGTCGGCATTGCCTCAGTGAAATACGCCGACCTCTCGAAAAACCGCAACAGCGATTATATTTTCGACTGGGATTTAATGCTCAGTTTTGACGGCAACACCGCACCCTACCTGCTTTACGCCTACACCCGCATCGCCAGCATTTTCCAGCGCGGCAAAATCGAACCAGAAAAACTGACCGGTGAAATCATTCTCGAAGAAGAACAGGAAACCAGTCTTGCAAACCAGCTAACCAAATTCAGCGAAGTACTAAGCAAAGTCGCCGACCGCGGACAACCTCACCTGCTCTGTACCTACCTCTACGAACTCGCAGGCCTGTTTTCCAGCTTCTACGAAAATTGTCCAGTTCTCAACGCAAAAGATGAAGACATGAAAAACAGCCGGCTTAAATTGTCTGCGTTGACTGCGGATGTATTGAAACAAGGACTGCACTTGTTGGGGATTGAAACACTGGAGAGAATGTAATATATAAACCGTAGGGTGGATAAGGAACGCCTTACACCTTTTACATTGATTCAATATGGTGGATGCGCTGAGCTTATCCACCCTACTTAACTACGCTCCATTGTCACCGGTAAGCCCGCGTAGGATGTGGTGAGGTACGAACCGCATCAATCGAGACACACTCAACCAAATAATGGAACCAGAAACGGATGACTGAATATCGCAGGACACTTATTGAAGGTGCGACGTATTTCTTTACTGTAAACTGTGCGGAACGCCATGGAAATTGTCTGTTGACAGAAAATATCGACCTGCTCCGGCGTAGCTTCCGCAAAGTTAAGAACAATCGTCCATTCGATATTGATGCAATTGTCGTGCTTCCAGATCACTTACATTGCGTCTGGACATTACCAACAGATGATGCAGACTATAAAACTCGATGGTCGTTGATCAAAGCAGGGTTTTCTCGTGCCATTCCACGAAACGAAAGACGATCTGCAAGTCGGTTAAAACGGGGGGAACGAGGTATCTGGCAACGGCGTTACTGGGAACACATAATACGTGATGACCATGATTTTGAACGACACATCGATTATATTCACTGGAACCCGGTTAAACATGGCTGGGTAGAACAGGTTAAGGATTGGCCTTATTCGAGCTTTCATACATATGTTCGGCGAGGCGATTACCCAAATGATTGGGCGGGACAACCAGATGTTAAAATTGATGGTGGCGAATAACTCGATTGATGCGGTTCGTGCCTCACCGCATCCTACGCGGGCTACATTTACTAGGGATTGAAACGTTGGAAAGGATGTAAATTACATAATTATTTTTTGTCATATATTCATAGGAATTGAACAATGAAAGTATTAATACCACCAATCTACGAGAGAAACTTGGATGCGGACGATCCTCTTTCTAACGATCTATTCGGTAGGAAATTCTTTGCAGATAATCTTTCAAGATTATTTCAACACACGGATGACGGACTGGTTATCACAATAAATTCTAGGTGGGGAGATGGTAAAACATCTTTTATACATTTCTGGAAAGACCGAATTAGCCAGAAGAGTATATTTATTCCTATATATTACGATGCATTTAGAAATGATTTTTCCGATGATGCATTCTTATCAATAGCCACTTCAATACAAGAATCACTTGAAAAAAAACTAGTAAATGATGGTTTCAATCACAAAAACAAGAAACAACTAGAATCTCTAAAGAAAAACTCAAAAGACATTAGCAAAGGCTTATTAAAATCTAGCGTTGGATATGCTACAAGAGTTATAGCCAGCACCATAATTAAAGATGAAAAAATACTTGATGACATAGATAGTTTTTCCCAAAAGTTATTATCTAATGCGCTTGAGGAAGACGTAGATAACAGGTTTGATGCATTTCAGGCCCAAAAAGCGTTGGTCGAAGATTACCAAAATACACTTAAAGAAATACTTAAAGGTGACAGCAAGGAGCCGCTTAAGGTAATATTTTTTGTTGATGAACTCGATAGATGCAGGCCTGATTTTGCCATTCAAGTCATCGAAAAAATAAAACACTTGTTTAGCATTAATAATGTATTCTTTGTTTTAGCTATCAACAAAGAGCAATTACTTAATACATTTACTAGCGTTTATGGGTTGCAAGGTGAAAATTCAGAGATTTATTTGCAGAAGTTTATTCACTTAGAAACCGAGCTCCCACCAATGCATGGCCTTAGCCATGAGAGTGAAAAAGATGTACTGAGTAGCTACATCGAAAGCTTACTTTCATACTGTGAGATCAGCCAACACTATGGAAAAAACAATAGCTCATTCCAGGCGTTTGTGGATCTCTGCTCAAGTAAAATGTTAGGAATGAATCCAAGAGGTATCGAAAGAACTATTAGCCTAATTGCTATTGCCATAGGATCAAACACAGTTGACAAAATACCCTCGCTAATCGACTTTATAGCACCAATGTCTGCACTAAAGATTGCAAAACCAAAACTCTACGCCTTATATCAAGATGGGAAATTTCACGATTCATTTGAAGAAGGGATATCAAAAACATATTTTAAGTTTTTTAAAGACCTATTTACAAATGATGTACATGAAACAGCAATGAATGCATTCGAAGTTAGCAAGATTAAGAACGCATGCAGAATTTTAAATGTATATGATTTTCCCGGACCTGTTAAAAGAGAACTATTCATACATGCCAGGGGAACCGAAGGTGTTATTTATGAACATAATCAAGAAGATTAGTGTACTTTTATTTCGTATGGTAGATATAGAAAGTCATCCACCTTTTACATTGATTCAATATGGGGGGATGCGCTGAGCTTATCCACCCTACTTAACTACGCTCCATTGTCACCGGTAAGCTCGGTCGTTAACATTCACAATAGAAATACAGGTATTCACACATAATGGATTTTATTACTTTTAAAAGTTTTATTAGCACTGAGGTTTTAATAATATTTTATTATATTGGTGCGCTTATATTGCCTGTCGGTGTATGGATCCTGGTTTCGTGGCTTTTAAAAAAATATAAATATGTTGATGCTGCGTATAAAAATGGAAAGGAAGTAATATGGGGATCGTTAAATCAAAAACAAAAGATTAAGATAGCAGGATTACTCATATCTTGTTTCTTATTTATGGAGCTATTTTGGCGAATGTTGTTTGAATTTCTAATTGCCTACATGCAAATACGTGACGCATTACTACGCACGCCACTATAACTGAATTAATGAAATACACAGACAGCTCGTAGGGTGGATAAGGAACGCCATCCACCATAAATCGTCAAAGCAAAAGGTGGATGGCGTTCCTTATCCACCCTACATTTCTATCTTTACTCTCATCATTAATTGCAGGCATATCAAACCAGCCAGCATAAACCCACCGACCATCAGCAGTGAACCATTAAAACTACCAGTCAACTCCGCTGCTTCACCGGCAACTACGGGGCCGATAATTTGAGCGATGCTGTAGCCCAGCGTTAACTTCGCCATAATCTGTGCAGGTTGATCAGGGTAACGGATACCAACCATGGTCAGGACTAACGATACGATTCCAATAAAGGTGACACCAAAAAGAAAGGCGCTGACAATGGCGGCTGCCAGTGTGCCATTGAATACCGGGAGTATTATTCCAGCAATCTGCATGACAAATGCCAGTTGTATCGTTCGCAGATATCCCAGCTGTCTGGCGATATAATCCCATAGTATTGGCGCTGGTGTTGCTGCCAGACCAACCAGTAGCCACATCAGCACACCCTGGCCTTGCAATGCCGGTTGTTGTTCAACAATAACGACAGTGAAAGTTGCATTGATGACATAACCGAACCCGGCACAGAGATAGGCGATTTGCAGTAACCATAGCCAGGTTCTTGTCGGTGGTTTTCCTGCAGAGGGGTGCTGGCTGATTGATGCTGCATTTTTATCTGCGTAAGGCAATCCAAACCAGGCAGGGATTAACAACAGCAGTCCAAGTGCGGACAGCGTGAGCCATTGACCTTGCCAGGACAGCGATCTTGCGGCCAGCTCGACGGCGATTGCGCCAACGACAATTCCCAGGCCCAATCCAGTGAAATGCAGACCCAACTCACTGCGATGGTTATGCCGCATCAGCCAGTTGAGAATCAGCCCGGAACCGAGCATCAACCCGGCGGCACTGCTGATCCCTGCCAGATAACGGCTGATTCCCCAAAGCCAGGGTGATGATCCGAACCCCATCATAAGGGTGGTCACGACTGCAAGTATCAGCCCACCGCGATAACAATAGTCTTTGAAAACGATGCTATGCAGACGGGTGACGATGAATACCCCGGTCAGATATCCCAGATAGTTCCAGCCAGCCAGCCAGCCAGCAAGCGCTTCGCCCATGCCGGTTTGTTCCTGCATGTAGGGAATCATGGGAGTATAGGAAAAACGCGCTACACCCAGGGACAGAATCAGGGCGAAAACACCCGAGGCAAGAACTGTATAAGGACCTGGACGCTGGAGCATGACAATCAAACCCTATGAGATGATCACCCATATTAACCCGACGACCCAGTGTGTCGAGTTAATAATAGTGGTACATCGCAACGTATAGTGATTCTATTTTAGGTTCTTCAATATCCACAGCTGTTTCGATGTACACCCCTTTGAAACCTTTTCCTTCTATATAGTTTTGTATTTTTAATGCCTAACGCTGTTGGTGATTTTTCTTGCTAGGTGGAATTTGTTGCTTGACCAGGACAGGATATTTCTAAAACGATACATTCAATATCGGTTTTAAATGGACCGTGCACCTTTCCTGGTGGTCTGCTGGCATATTCTCCCTGTTCGAGCCAGCTGTCAAAAGATGCGTCGTATACCCGGCCTTTAACAATAAATATTTCTTCCGGGTATTCATGACTTTTAGCGCCAGAAGCAGTGGTATCAGCACCAGGCTTAAACCGGGTTAAACGAGTATAGTCGCCTGACTCTTCATCTACAGCCAGTGTGAGTTGTTCGATGAGACCATTTGTATTTTCAATCTCTTCCCATCTATCATCATTTTCTGGAATCAATGGATTCCAATAAGTAACTGTACTTTTAGCCATTTTCTATAACCTCCAAAATAAAGGGGACTATCGACATTCAGCGAGTGAATTTATTGAGTGTACTCAATTTCAGGCCGCCTGTTCCGAATCAATCCCGGGATTAGCATTGGCACGCGTTTCTGGTAGAGAGCGTATTTTGCACCAAACTCTCGCCGTAATGATCTCTCTTCAAATAAAAGGCCGATCAAGACATATAGCGTCATTGATATAGCAAAAAGAAAGTGGCCTGCGGTCATTACGGGCGCGGACCAGAAAACAATCAAGGTGCCTAATTGCATCGGGTGCCGGACAAGTCTGTAAAGAGACGGTGTTCTGAAAATCGCTTCAGGCATCGGTTTACCTGTTTGGTTGTGCCAGACCTGGCGGAGCCCAAACAGCTCGAAATGGTCTATCAGGAAGGTCGACCAAAGTACAACAACATTGCCCAATGCGAAACAAGCATAAATTAGCCAGGCTGCACTGCCTTCGAAAAACCATAGCAAACCAGGCATTGGTTGCCACTGCCACATCAATAATGCGAAGAACAACGAAGCCTGCAAGACATAAGTACTGCGTTCTGCCGCGGTTGGAATCACCCGGGTCCATTGTTTCTTGAACCCGTCCCGTGACATAAGACTGTGAAAAAAACCGAAGGCGACGATTAGAGCCAGATTGGTGACTATTGCACTTGCCGTACCAGGAACTGAACCGCTATTGATTGACTTGGGGACAACAATCTCAAGTAGAAATCCCTCAATATAAATAAATACAAAGATAAACAGGCAATAACAAATTATTCCGTAGAGTGTGATAAATAGTCTAGTCATAATCATTTCCTTCGTAAGTTCGCAAGATGGATAAGCGCGGTTATGGTGAATGCGTTATCCACCCTGCATTACTCAGCTTTCGGGGTCCAGGAGACCTGCGCGTTCGAAATTCGCTCGGACAAGGTCTTCACTGTATTTAATCACTTGATCGTTCGTGGTTGCTGCAGCCCCGCTAAGGCATGGATTATTAACCTCGGGCTCTGATACCTCCTGCTGGTAACTCGCTGGGAAGGAATCCTCTGCAACTGTTTCCAGTGGCTGAAACAGACCACCAACAAGAAGAGTTGCAGCCATTGTATAAGTCCTAACTTTATTTGCAGTATTCATTTACTTTCTCCTATGATGTTACATTTGATTAATAGTTGTTACGTTGAGGTCGCCTGATTAAAGGCGCTGCATTTTCAGAGTATGCCGCGCTCTAATACCGATGAATTGACCCAGGCTGAGAGAGCTTTGTCTGTGTTCACCCTTGGTGGTGCTGTAAGGACCAGTGCCACCGGTAATGGCGCGTTTTACAACCTTATCGACATCCACAAGTTTATAGCCTTCCGTGGTCACCATGCGTTTACCAAACTGTCTGTCCTGGTTTTCGTGGTAACCCGGCCTGTCATAAAAATCGAAGGTTTGGGTGGAGATAACCCAGGGGCCGGTTCTGGTATTCATACCGTCACCGACAAAGTTCCCACGGCAGGTCCATTCACCAATGACCAGGTCAGGGCGGATCGGCTGTCCCTGCTCATCGACACCCTCGTCGTAAGTATCGAAAAACCCTTTTTTGTAGATGTAACCATGGGTGACAAAAGCGTTGCCAGCTTTAGGGCTGCCGTCATCAAACACAGGTGCCTCATCAAAACTGAAACGGGTATGGTCTTCGGCCACATCAAAATGGCGCGTCTGAGCAAACCAGACATCGGCTTGTTTTCCCTTGTGACCATACTCGCTGGAATGACCTGGGAGTGAAAAGATCAGCATGGCAAACATGGCAAGTACTTTTACCATTCGCTGGCTGGATAAGCGGGATTTTTCAAGTTGAATTTCCATCATATAATCTCCTTCATTAATTAAAAAAAACTGTGGTTGATTGATATTATGTTGATCGAGCTGTCAACCACGATTCAGAGTCTTGCTCTCAGCTCAAGCTACATTTATGAAACGGTGATATCAGTTGTGGCTTTCATCTTTTTATCGGAAGTAGCAACATCTTTAAACAACAGCATTTCTGCAACGCGTTCAGATGCGCCGGTGTAAAAACCCGTCTCCACCTCATAGCCATGTGGGTTTTGAAAAGTCCTGAACAACATGTCGAACACAGGCAGGTCGGAATAGTTGTATTGGTGGATGCCTTTACCATGATGGATGGTATGGCTCTCCGGACGTTGGATTAGATAGCCGAGCCAACGCGGTGTGTGAATATTGGCGTGTTGAAATATAGCCAGAAAGGTGATGACCAATAACAAAACAGTGGCCGCCTGTGGCGTCACGCCTACGACCAGGACCAGGCTCAGACTACCGAAAAGCGTCCAGCCGATCATGTCCATCGGGCTAAACCAGAATGCACCAAAGCTGTCCAGACGTTCCGCGCTGTGATGCATTTGATGGAGTCCACGCCATAAAACTCTGGATTGATGCATCGAGCGATGCCACCAATAAGCGACGAGTTCATAGATAAACAAACCGACGATAACGCTGCCCATCGTTCCGAGTCCTGAAAGATCGAACAGTTGAAACTGAGCGAGATGTGCATCCCAGATCAGCGGTAGATAAGAGGACAGATAAAAATACATAGCAAAGACTGTCAGCGCCCGAAATTTCCAACCTGGAATCACCGGTAATTTTCGTCCCGGAAAAAGAAATTCCCAAATTATCACTGCCCCGTACATCGCAAGGACGAACAGTGAGATGGGGTCGAGCAATATTTCAATTGGTGTTGGCATTTTAGTTTCCTTTATTGTGGGATAATTAATAACGTTGAAGAATATTGCTTACTTCGAATTGTTCACTTCCTCGTCACATAAAAATTATTCGAAAAATCATGTTCAAGTTGGTTGACTTCAACTTTAGCAAAGCCAGCTATACCTAACATTTCCACCGCAAGTTCTTCGCCCCACATGGTGCCCAGGCCTATACCACCCTGTGCGAGTGATACAGTCATGCAGTGCATTGTTGAAATGGTGTAGAGAAACGGCGAGATTGGATGTTCCAGATTGTTTTCCAGCTTCGATGAAGCACGAATATCCTGCATTAAAAATGTGCCACCGGGTTTGAGTGTTTTGTAAATTCCATTGAGCACATTTTGCGGGGTGGCCTGATCATGAATTGCATCGAAGGCTGTAACCAGATCGAAGCGGTTTTCTTCCGCCTGCTGGTCAAAGTCAGTAAGGTCTTGTTCGACAAAATGCACATTGGTCAGGCCTTTCTCGTCAGCTTGCCGACGCGTATCAGCCAGTGTTTCCGCTGAAAGTTCGTAACCGGTAAATTCAGAGTTGGGGTAAGATTCAGCCAGAGACAACAATGCCCTGCCACGGCCACAGCCGACATCAAGTACAGAAATTCCTTGTTTAAGTTCTGGTTCTAAATGACTTGCCAAAGGCAGGATGTGTTCTTCCAGCGCTGCTATGACAGTCTGACCACTGTCTTCTGCCATGACCTCATGAAACCGCGGGTAATGTTCGTAAGCCACGCCTCCACCTTGCCGGAAACAATCGACGATACGATCTTCCACCTGCCCTAATACGCTGATGTATTGCGCAAAAACGGCAATGTTATCGGGTGATGCACTACGCGTAAGTAAGGCAGCGTGACTTGCAGGCAACTGGTAAGTATTTTCTTCAGGGCTGTATCGCACAATGCCACCCGCCACCATCGCGGCTAGCCATTCTTTAACGTAGCGTTTTTCCAGACCGGCATTGCTGGAAATTTTTTCCAGCGTGGCGTCGGGCAGTTCCGCCATACAGTCGAACAGGCCAGTGCGATGGCCGATGGATACCATCAGAGACAGCGCACCCTGATTGATCATATCGAGCAGTTGATCGGCAAAAGCTTCGACGGGTTTAGCATCATTTAACATGGGAACGCAGGCGTTACACATCGCTTTATCTCCTTTCAGTTTTAAATCTTTTGTTTCAGTACCGAAAGTTTAGGGCGAAGGTTTTTAAGGCCGCAATACAAGTAAAGAATTTATTATTTATTTCTTAAGCTTATGTTTTATTTAACTATTTTATGTTAATTATATTTTTTCTCTGTCATCCATTTACTATATGTGAACTATTTCTGACCTCTGGTACAAATAAAAGAGTCATTTTTCACTACACTTCAGGAATGACCAACAGATTAAAGAGACGACGTTATGCCTCGAGACGGTAGAATCACGCGCAATAAAATTATGGATGTCGCACAGCAGATGGTACTGGATGTCGGGCTTTCCGGTACTTCGGTTGAAAAGGTGATCGAAGGTGCCGATATCTCCAAAGGCACTTTCTTCTATCATTTCAAAACCAAGCATGACCTGGCCGCTGCACTGATCGAACGTTATGCCGATAATGACGCACAGCACTATTTTGATACGATGGAAAAAGCGGAACAGCTTTCGCGGGATCCGTTACAGCAGGTACTGATTTTTATCGGCCTGTTTATCGAGGATATGGAGCAGCTGGAGGATCCTTTTCCGGGTTGTCTTTATGCATCCTATTGTTATCAAAGCGGTGCAATTTCAGGAGATGTAATGTTAAAAGTCGAGCGGATGTTGCTCTTTTGGCGTGATCGACTCAGTGCAAAATTTGAAGAATTAGTAGCAGAATATCCTCCGCAAATTCCTGTTCAATGTAATCATCTAGCCGATCATGTAACGACGACTTTTGAAGGCGCGTTTATTCTTGTAAAAGTGATGAAAGAACCGAAGCTTGCAGCAGAACAACTTATTCAGTGCCGCAATTATGTCGAATTATTATTCAAAGCGAAATAGCAGTTGATATGCCTGCCAGGTTTGTGATTCACAGAGGCGGTTGCCATTGCGGTGCTATAATATACGAAGTTGAAGCACCCGCAGATCTTGAGGTAACAGAATGTAATTGTTCAATCTGTTCAAAGTCTGGCTATTTGCATTTGATCGTCCCAAAGGATCAGTTCAGATTACTATCAGGAGAGAACAATCTTGAGACATATACCTTTGACACACATGAAGCAAAACATTTGTTTTGTAAAACCTGTGGCATCAAGTCATTCTATATCCCGAGGTCTCACCCTGATGGAATCAGTGTAAATATGCGTTGTCTTGATGATACGACGGTTAATTCGATTAAGGTCAAACAGTTCGACGGCAAAAACTGGGAAGAAAATATCCACGAGTTGCATTCAAAAACAGCTGATTAAGATCATTATTTATTACAGATGAAAAAAGACGACCCAACAACATTTTTCTGGACAATATCTGAGAGTTTTCTGAAGCAGAAATCGGTTTCCAAAGGTACGATGATGGGATTTCCCTGTTTGCGGGTTAATGATGATTTTTTTGCAACAACTGATCATCGTAGCGGCGATTTGATTATTAAATTACCAGCACCTCGTGTACAGGCACTGATCGATGAAGGCATCGGCCAGGCCTTTTCACCGGCAGGCCATAAGTTCCGAGAGTGGGTTTTAATCACTGATCGTGATACCAAGCTGTGGAAAACGCTAATGCGGGAAGCATTCGATTTTGTTAAAAATAAAGCGTAGCCAGATTACAGGGCGGGTCTGCATAGAAAAATCCAGCTTTACCCATCAATGCATCAGGTGGATGGCGTACTAATTTAACTTGATTTTTTTATTCTCAGTTTCGCAGTTATCCTTATCGCCCTCAAAGCACGCCCGAAAAATCATAAAAACACTGCTGGAAACCAGCGCATCGAGTAAATCTCCGGAAACTATGCTGTCATCATTTCCACATTCTATTTGCGTATCGTTGTTACTGGTGAAAGTGCATGTTACCGAACCGCTGTCTTTTTCGTCACAGTTGTCTGGTGAATCAGACTTACCACAGTTTTCATCGTAGATTTCTACATCATCCTGTGTAGATATCTTGTCGTTTTCGCTCAGAAAGAGTTCAACCGAATACCCTATTTCATCATTATTGAGCAAATCACCCGATACAAGAGACACTTCCCAGCTAACCCGAAAATCCTCATTAAAGCCTACTTGCGCTACACCGTTGATATCCGCTGTTGTTCCCTCTATGGAAAACCGATCTGCCTTGATGCCTTCACTACAGCCCGTCAGTGAGATCAGGCAAATGCAATATATCAATGCACTGGTAAGTTTCAGAAGTTGAATCATCGTTATCCATCCTGTATTAGTCCATAATTTAGCGTACTCTATCAGCCAATCAAACTCTACGATTGCCACGATCTATTATAATTGATAGCTTATGCCGTAGTTTGTTCCATGATCCGAGAGAATTATCTCCAGCAGTTTTAGTCTGGCGTTCTCTCAGAACACATTCAAAAAAGACAATATTTTATTATGATCACCGATGAAATGCTCACAACCTACGCTCTTCCTGTGCTTCTGACAGGACTGATGCTCTATATGGCCTTCATCGTTTATCGACTGGGTATGGATTCAAGAGCAGGAAAATGGGGGATGTTTGTACTCTTTATCGGCCTGATGGTGGGCGTTTTAGGTTTTGCCCTTAAATTTGTGATCACGTATTTTATGGATTTTTCGCTGTCCTGACTCCTGTTTCTCACCACAGCAAGTAAAACAAACTGACATTTTCTGTTTATCTAGCAAAGCTAATAAAGCTCTGCTGGTCTGCTGCAACATCATCCATGACTACAGCAATATGCCCGCCAAACATTTTACCAAGCAACCCAGCATTCATCGTCCCAATATAGGCTTTTCCGTCTGATTTTTGATAAACCGAGATCGTACAGGGCATGAATACCGATATTTTCTTATTCTCATCGTGTTCAAGGATATTATAGGCATGATCTGCCTGACATAAGTTTATTAGCATCACAGGAGGCAGTTTTCCTCCCCCATGTTTTAGAACAGATTTGTGCAAAGGCTGAATACCCGGCACAACCCACCCGGAACTTAGTGCACTCTGTTTTATTTTCTCTACTGTCTCTTCTACGCCATATGGACTTGCACTCTCATGCAACATCAAGCCTGGCATTAGATTCCAGCCAACAACAGCTGTAACAATAGTCCCAAGTATAAAGCCAGCTACTATACCAAAAAACTTACCCATCCATGCTGCTCCTTTATGGTACTAATTAATATTTTATAATTATTTTTAAAATATGGCATAACATTGAAAAAAACTATCTAACTTAAGTTATATGACCTTATTAACCCGAAATAAAAACTGGATAGATGCTACAGTAACGGTAAACACGGAGACCATATTGCTAGTGTAATGGACAAAGGCCGTTACATTAATAAATACGCACATCAATACAAAACATTCTGGAAACAAAATATAATACGGGTACCCTATCTATCTCATGACGCGCGCACTAAAAGCTTTCTTCATTTCCCTGCTAGGCAGTTTGCGCGATCTCATGCCCATTATTCTGGTCATCGGTTTTTTTCAAATCGTGGTGCTGCAACAACCAGTGCCTGATTTAATAGGCTTATTAACCGGCGTTATCTTTGTTTTATTCGGCCTGACATTTTTTATTTACGGTCTGGAGATGGGGCTGTTTCCGATTGGTGAGTCGATGGCGCATGCCTTCGCAAAAAAAGGCAGCGTATTCTGGCTACTCACCTTTGCTTTCGCGCTGGGCTTTGGGACAACAGTGGCGGAACCCGCATTAATTGCCGTCGCGGCCGAGTCAGCAAAAATTGCTGCCGAGGGTGGCATCATTACCAACAATGAAGCTTCGATGAAAAGTTACGCAACAGGCTTGCGTCTGACCGTTGCATTTTCTGTAGGTTTAGCGATATTAATCGGCGTATTACGCATTCTTAAGGGCTGGCCGATTCATTATTTAATCATCGGGGGTTATATCGGTGTGATGATTATGACTACGATGGCGCCAAAATCAATTATCGGTAT
>Ga0190283_1000288_pt1 | contig 27227 bp, 28 predicted proteins | sample 48691801_MG_FD_161669 | JGI IMG/M metagenome (GOLD analysis project Ga0190283, IMG submission 161669) | Hydrothermal vent microbial mat bacterial communities from Southern Trench, Guaymas Basin, Mexico - 4869-18-0-1_MG | ecosystem: Environmental > Aquatic > Marine > Hydrothermal vents >...
CGAGTTCCTGGGGAACCTTTTTCATCAATACCTAAGAATTGTAGATTGCTTGAACGACAAAGTTCTTTAGTATTTTCTTCTATTTAATACCATTAAATACGATTAAATCAGTGAATGTATATAATACGCGGATTTTATGAACTACCCATGAGCTATACGACAGATCAATTTATCTTAAATGGTACTTGTGATTTTGTCGTCAGCGAAGGATTAATCGAGAGCAAAAAACCGTATTTTTTTATTCAAGAGTTTAAAAGACATGAAGATTATGGCAATCCAAGACCACAACTGTTAGCCGAACTGATCACGGCGGTTGAATTAAACGATTGGAAATTCATCAAAGGGGCTTATGTTACCGGTGGAAATTGGTATTTTGTTATCTTGGAGAAATTGGAACTTCATAAATACCAATATTTTATCTCGCAAAACTTCGATTCAACCAAAATAGAAGATTTAAAAGCCATCTACAAAAACCTGTTATTTGTAAAAAATGAGATACTCGCTATGATAGAGACATAGCTTGCGTATCAGGGGACAGACCACCCTTTATGCAAAAGGTATACTTTTCAGAATGGCACAGAAAATTTTCCTTTTGAAAGGTTGCTTCGATAATAAATGTGGTCTGTCCCCTATTTTGTGATTAATGAAATTAAAGAGATTCAACAGGATTTGGAATACATCGGTGTAGGTGAAATTTGGTTTCATACCACTCAAAATACCATAGAACAATGGCTTAAAAAAAACCGTTCTCGCCAATAGATTTGGGAGCAATAATTTATGATGATAAAAATCCTGATTTGTGGAGAAGGTGAGCATGATATGGGTAAAAAGGAATATTGCCCACGCAAAAACGACTATAAAATTGACGAAGGATGGATACAAAAGTTTATCCGTAAAATTAAGCCTCATTTAAATATTAAGTTTGAGACACGACGCAGAAAAGAATTAATTTCTTTCTGTCATGGTAAAAAACGTTTAGCTTTGAAGGGACATAGCGAAAAAGCCTTTTATGCCATGATGCTTGCCAAGCGTGAAGGTTACGATGCCGTTGTTTTTATGGTAGATGCTGATACGAAAGACTTAAAGCAGTGGCAGCAAAAATGTATGGAAATATTTTCTGGCTTTGCAAAGGTAAAAAATGCCCCATTAGGCATAACTTGTGTTCCAAAAAGTGCCTCAGAAAGTTGGTTATTGAGTGACAATCAAGCTTGGGCTAAGTTGGGTTTAAAAGATTTAAAGGCTCTTCCAACTGAACCAGAAATGATATGGGGTAAACGCAGAAATCAGAGAAAAATAGGGGACAGACCACATTTATTCTAACTAACGCAAATTTCGCTCCAAAACACATAACCTTTGTTGAGAGAAAACATTAATTGTGGTCTGTCCCCATTCAACACACCATTAAGCATTAACCATTAACTATTAATTCTCTACCTGCTAAATGCCGATATGTCGAATATAATTCTCTGGGAGTCGAAGCGGCAGAAAAATATTTTGGCATAATAGTTTCTATCGCGTGTGGCGTGATACCTAATTGAGTTAAATGGTTATGATCGCCACAGACACTTTCCACTTGTGAAGAGTAGAAGTTGTCCAAGGAATAGGGTTTGCCAGGCACTAATTTTTCCATAATACGCGCTACCCAATAGGAATGTTTTTCCTTTAAAGGCACGATATGGCGTGTTACCCCCATCAGTTTAGCCGTATAGGCAACTAATTCTTGTAGTGTGTAAACTTGAGGACCACACAATTTGTAACGTTGCCCATAATGCTTGGAATTTGCGAGGGTTTGCACCATCGCTTCTACAACATCATTGACCCATACTGGCGCAAATTTGGCGGATGCCGAAGGCAACATAAATAGGGGGGTTGGAACACGTAGCAATGTTGCAAAACGATTAAAAAAGGGCACACCTTCACCAAAAATCACGGAAGGTTTAAAAGTGGTGACGTGTAAATCTTCTGCATTATGAAGTAAGTCTTCTGCCTCTCCTTTGGTACGCAAATAATGACTTTTTTCGGATGTAGCGTCAGCGTTGATGGCACTGATATGTAATAAGTGCTTGATCGGATTTTTTTGAGCGGCAGATATAATTTTCTCGGGCAATTCGACATGGGCTTTACGAAAGCCCGAACCATCATGCCCGCTTTCATTGAAAATACCAACCAGGTTAATCACTGCTTCACAACCGGCTAATTGCTCATTCAATTGCTCTGGCTCATGAATATTAGCCGATACTAATTCTAATTGAGGTAAGACTAGCAAATCACGGTGCTGTTCACGTCGCCGCGTGGGTACTCGCACTTGCCAGCCCTTTTTAATTAAACGGTTAGTGAGGTGTTTACCCACATATCCGGTTCCACCTAATAGACAAATTTTTCGCATAATGTTTTTCCTTAATATTTGAGGTTCTGGTATTTTCCACTTTAAAATTCAACGGTTAGCAGTATAAATAGCACGAGCCATCGTTGCGACGAAGGCAATGAATCCAAAAGCAATTGGCCAGGTTAAACCTAAAATGACTCCCTCTAAGTATAGCACCCGCACTCCAAAATAAAAATCCAATACTTAAAAATCCCCAAGCACTTCGCGCCTTATCATTCACATTAAATATCATCATAGTGCGATAGCACAAAAACGCTGCTCCCGCTGAAGTGATGACTTGCACTAAACTTAAATAATAAGTATAAAAAATCACTGATTCGCTATCAGCTGTCGTCATTGACCACAAGAAGATAGCAACAGCACTTAAAATAAACCATAAGGCTATCACTAAAATAGAATCTTTTGACATAGTCATTTCTTCAATTTAATTTAAAAAATGATGAATTACTTTAGCATTTTGGGGTGCCAATGCAGTTAATACACTTTCAAAGCAGCCCTTTTGCAAAATAGGTGTTCCTACTTGTTGAGAGGTTTCTTGCATTTGATGGAGCCAGAGTTGATAAGGTGAAGTACCATAAATAGGATCGGGTTCTTTTTCAAAATTCGCCCATTTTTGATGAATATTTTGCCAAAGTTTATCCTTATAGGTATCCGCAATATGCGTTCCCATTAATGTCTTCATCTTATCAATTAGCAGATATTGAAATTTTAGCACCAACAGCCCAACAGATTTAGCATAGCTCACAATCACTAAGCCATGACAAGTCAAATACCAAAAACCATCCAAAAATTCTTTTTCAGATAAATTTTTCCTGGGAATCTCTGTTAATGAATGCCCTAAACCGATTTCTCCAAAAACCGTTAAGCCTGCCAAACTAAAAACGGAATTTTTAAGTGGCTTTAATTTAACATGGTTAATAAAGCTATTCATCAGCATAGGGCAGGTATTAATCATATCGGGAGGTGCATCTTTAATTAAACTTTCTACTAAATGTGAATAATGAGCCAATGGATCATTATAAAGCAATTGTGAGACAAGTTCTAACTTGCCTTCATGATGCCAGGCGATAGTTTTAAGTGCCGGTAAGCCGGTAAGATTAATATAATGCACATTGATAACCATCCCCCCATTAAGCCAGACATCAGCCATACTGTCTTGGTTACCAATCACAAAATTGGCTACGCCTGAAAATTTCCTGGCTATTAATATTCCTAAAATTTGTATTACAAAAATATTTTTAAATGGCAAAATTTGATCTCCATAAACATAAGATTGGTATATCATTAATAATACTAAAAATTGAAAATTAAACCACTTAATCACTTCTAAAGAAATACGAGTTTTTGAAAAAATAGTATTTCTAACACGCTTGAAGCCTAAGCTTTAATTATTATGACTCCATTTCAATTAATCAGCTATACCATATTAGCAATTATTGCGCTTTATATTGTCTATATTGTTGCTATAAACCTGATTGGGATATTGTGGATTTTCATTAAAGTCATTGTATATTGTTAAAAATTAATAAGACAGTAGGGTATATTTTATGCTATTATCTACAGATGAATGTCAAATTAGCATTACAATTATTAGGTGTACATCGTAGAACATCGTCTCGTTATGTAAAAGAAGGAAAAAGGTTAGTTAAAAAGCGATGCAAAGAGTAGAACGTCATATCATAGTCGATTCAGATGCTTTAAATGAATTAACATTCAAAGCAAAAAACCTCTATAACGTGGCTAATTATGATATTAGGCAAACGTTTATATTCACGGGGTTAATGCCTAGTGAATATGATCTAACCACCTTTTTTGCAAATATAAATCAGCCTGATTATAGAGCTTTGCCTGCACAAACCAGTCAGCAAGTTATCAAATTGCTCTTTAAAAACTGGACCTCATACTTTGCAGCCATTCGTGAATGGAAAAAGAACCCATCAAAGTTTCAAGGTATGCCCAAAATACCAAATTATAAAAAAAAGAACGGACACTTTGTTGCCATATTCACTAATCAACAAGTTAAAATTAAAGAGGGTTTTATCCATTTTCCAAAAGCGGTCAATATTTTACCGATGAAAACGTCAGTTTCCAAACCAAAGCAGGTACGTATCATTCCTCAAGCGACCTGCTTTGTTGTGGAGATTGTGTATGACAAAGAAGTGCAAAAAGTAGAAACTTTGCCCGATAGTTTTGTTTCCATTGATCTCGGTTTAAACAATCTTGCTACGTCTTTTAACAATGTCGGATTAGCCCCTTTCATTGTAAACGGTAAGCCACTCAAGTCGATAAATACATGGTTTAATAAAAACAAAGCTAAGTTACAAAGTCAATTACCTAAAGGTATATTTAGCACTAGGCGCATCAATCATCTTACACATAAACGTCATCAAAAAATAAACGATTACATTCATAAAACCTCCCGATTTATTGTTGATTATTGTGTTGAAAATAAAATAGGCACGATTATTATCGGTAACAATGAAGGATGGAAAAATCGCATCAACATAGGAAAACGAAATAATCAAAACTTCGTTCAAATACCCCATACTCAATTAATCCGTTCCATAGAATATAAAGCGGAGGAATTTGGGATTTTGGTAAAAATAACGGAAGAAAGCTACACCTCAAAAACTGACAATTTGGTGCTTGAACCTTTAAAAAAGCATGGCTCAAATCAGAGCAAAAAACCCAGTTTGGGTAAACGTGTTAAGCGTGGATTGTTTCAATCTTCAAATGGGAGGTTAATAAATGCCGATTGCAATGGTGCAATTGGTATTGCTAGAAAAGTAGTCGGTGATTTGGCATTAAAGCCAATAATCGATAAGAGCATTGCGTTAATGCCAAGATATAGGTTTTCTTTCTGATGTTTTTAGGAAGATGATCGTAAATGTCTATAGATGTCCGTAGTAACTATGGAAATTATAACGTGGCACATTATTAGCTATCATCGTGTGGTTTTTATATCAAAATGGCTTTTTTAGCTTTTTGAAAAGATGGATTGGTTCTTTTTAGTCATTCAGGGGTGGCGATAGCTTATCCACCTGATTAGAATAAATTTTAATAACGTTAATAGCTTTTTGCCCTTGAGTTTTGTGAAAACATTGCTTCAAGAAACTAAGTTATCAGTATAGAAATCCGATTTTTGCCAAAAATAGGATTTCTTGATTCTTTAATTTTCAGCAAAAATAAATAAAGATAATATAATGGCTTTTATTACTTGGTCTGACGAATATAGTGTCAATATAAAAGAAATTGATCAACAACACCAGCAACTTGTTGAACTTATTAATAGGATGTACGATATCGTGATAATCGGTGGCGAGATTGACAAGAAGCGTATCCGGCGAGTATTATTGGAATTAGCTAATTATACTGATTATCATTTTCGTAGTGAAGAAAAATTGTTTCAAATCCACCATTATCCGGAGACGAGCGTTCACAAACGGCAACATAGCCAACTAACGATACGTTTGCTGACTTTGCAAAGGCATTTTTCTGCAGGTGAAGCCACGATTTCTCAGGAAATTTTTGATTTCTTGAAAGATTGGCTTGTTAATCATATTTTAGGTTCTGATAAAGAATACACGGTATTCTTAAATGCCAAAGGAGTTTTTTAAAACAGATGTCACTCGGTCCTTTAATGATAGACTTGGAAACTCAGACATTGAGCCAAGCAGAACGTGAATTATTGCAACATCCCTTAGTCGGGGGCGTTATTTTATTTCATCGTAATTATGAATCACCGGCGCAAATGTCTGCCCTGACGACAGAAATTCATGCCCTGCGTCAACCACCTTTACTCATAGCGGTTGATCATGAAGGCGGGCGGGTGCAACGTTTTCGTGAGGGATTTGTTCACTTACCCCCCTGTGCTCAATTAGGTGCCCTTTATGATCGCAATGACCGTCAAGCCCTCATTTTGGCTGAAAAAATGGGGTGGCTAATGGCAGCGGAGTTGCGGGCGGTGGGTGTCGATTTTAGTTTTGCGCCAGTGCTTGATTTAGGGCGTGGTATCAGTAGCGTGATTGGAGATCGCGCTTTTCATGTCCAACCCGAAGTGGTTGCGGAATTAGCACATGCTATGATGATAGGTATGCGCGAAGCTGGTATGGCGGCTGTCGGTAAACATTTTCCTGGACATGGCTCTGTTGCCCCTGATTCACATATCGCGGTGCCTGTTGATGAGCGCAGTTTAGTTGATCTGCAATTTGAGGATTTATTGCCGTTTGAACGGATGATACATTATGGTTTAGCGGCGATTATGCCGGCGCATGTCATTTATCCAGAAGTCGATACGCAACCAGCAGGATTTTCTGCCAGGTGGTTACAAGATATTTTGCGCAAAACTTATGAATTTGAAGGGGTAATCTTCAGTGATGATATTAGCATGGCAGGGGCTGCCGTTGTCGGAGATGCCCTGGCACGGACCCAGCAAGCCTTACAAGCTGGCTGTGATATGGTATTAATTTGTAATGATCGAGATGCTGCTATTCAGGTTATTGATAATTTAGGTGAATATAATTCTCCGCCTTCACAAGCCCGTTTAATACGTTTACATGGACGCACTTCTTTTAATTGGGAGAATTTACACAATGATCAGTTATCAGTTATCAGTTATCAGTTATCAATGCTCAGTTAGGAAAAGAAATCAGATTTTTGAAAAAATCGGATTTCTATCACTCGAAAAAAGTATTGGAATGAATTGATGTTTAATCAAACAATAGATTGGGAAACAATTGCGAAACACATTAGTGAAACGAGTGGATTGCCCTTTCAAATTAAACGCCAACAGGAAATCGGTGGTGGTTGTATTAATAAGACTTATCAAGTTAGTGACAATGATAATCAAAGCTATTTTGTTAAACTCAATAATGCCCAATATCAAGATATGTTTGCTGCGGAAGCGGATGGTTTGAGCGAATTGGAAAAAGCAGCGGTTGTTAAAGTTCCAAAACCACTGTGTTTTGGCACCGCAGGTCATCAGGCTTATTTAGTGATGGAATACCTGAAATTCGATATTAAGGATCATTCAGCTATTTCTGAGTTAGGACAACAATTAGCGAATTTACATCAAAAAACAGCACCATTATTTGGTTTGCATCGTGATAACTACATTGGTTCAACGCGACAAGTGAATACCTTAGAAAAGGATTGGAGTACCTTTTGGCAAAAGCACCGACTCCACTTTCAATTAAAATTAGCGGCTCGCAATGGTTATAATGGTAAAAATTTGCAAACTCAGGGAGAACGATTAATCGCTGAACTCAGCCAGTTTTTTACGGATTATCAACCGCAACCGTCATTATTACATGGTGATTTATGGTCAGGCAATTATGCCGTTGCTATACAAGGTAGCCATCCGGTCATTTATGATCCTGCTGTTTATTATGGGGATCGTGAAACGGATATAGCTATGACGGAATTATTTGGTGCTTTTCCTAAACGTTTTTATGAAGCTTACCAAGATTCATGGGCACTTGATGTGGGCTATTCTACCCGAAAAGTCTTATACAATCTGTATCATATTCTTAATCATTTGAATTTATTTGGAGGTGGCTATCTTAGGCAGGCAGAAAATATGATTGCTTCGTTATTGAGTGAATTAGGTTAAGAAAATTTAATGATAATTGAATAAAATGACTGATAACAGATTTATTAAATATACTATAACTGATAACTGATAACTGAATGGACATTATTGAACGAGATATTGAAGTTCTTTGGCATCCTTGTACCCAAATGAAGGATCATGAAAACTTACCATTAATTCCTATTCGACGTGGTGAAGGGGTATGGTTAGAAGATTTTGCTGGGAAACGTTATATTGATGCGATTAGTTCCTGGTGGGTTAATTTATTTGGACATACTAACCCCCGTATTAATGCCGCAGTGCGTGAACAATTAGATTTATTAGAGCATGTGATGTTGGCAGGTTTTAGCCATGAGCCGGTAGTAACATTGTCAGAGCGTTTAGTTAAACTGACACCGCCTAATTTAAAACATTGTTTTTATGCCGATAATGGTTCCTCAGCGGTAGAAGTCGCGCTGAAAATGAGTTTTCATTATTGGCAAAATCAGGGAAAAACGCAAAAAACACAATTTGTGAATTTGCAACATAGTTATCATGGTGAAACTTTAGGTGCCTTAGCAGTAGGGGATGTGGCAATTTATAAGGAAATTTATGCACCTCTATTGATACCCACCTTGACGGCTCCTTCGCCGGCGGGTTGCTATGCTAAGGGCGAAGAATCTTATGAAGAGTATGCACGGCGGCAATTTAAGCAGATGTTAGCCCTATTAGAAACACAGGCAGATAAAATAGCGGCGGTAATTATTGAACCATTGGTACAATGTGCTGGTGGAATGCGAATGCACCACCCGGTTTATTTGAGTTTGCTGCGAGAAGCTTGTGATGAATATCAGGTTCATTTAATTGCGGATGAAATCGCTGTGGGCTTTGGGCGCACCGGCACCTTGTTTGCCTGTGAGCAAGCCAATATTTCTCCCGATTTTTTGTGCTTATCAAAAGGATTAACAGGCGGTTATTTGCCCTTATCTGCTGTATTGACGACGGATGAAATTTACCAAGCTTTTTATGATGACTATTTAACATCAAAGGCATTTTTGCATTCGCATAGTTATACTGGTAATCCGTTAGCCTGTCGAGCAGCGTTAGCGACTTTGGATATTTTTGCCGAAGATAATGTGATTGAAAATAATCGCAACCTTGCACAAGTGATGAAAGAAGCGACAAGATCATTACAAGATCATCCCCACGTAAGTGAAGTGAGGCAACAGGGTATGATAGTCGCGATAGAAATGGTTAAAGATAAAGCGTCATTTGAGCCTTATCCTTGGCAAGAACGGCGTGGCTTAAAAGTTTATAAATATGCTTTAGAAAAAGGTGCATTATTGCGCCCCCTTGGTAATGTGATTTATTTTATGCCACCCTATGTTATTACCCCGGAACAGATTTATCAGGTGGCTGATATTGCTCAAGCGGGTATTGATATAGCAACTTGTTAAAAATCAAATAAAAAGTTCAAGAAATCCGATTTTTTCAAAAATCGGATTTCTAATTTTCTTCAAAAAACTGATAACTGAATACTGATAACTAATAACTGAACTATGCGCTTATCACGTTTATTTATAGACACACCGTTTATCATTGGGCAAGAAGTCGTTCTACCGAAAGATTCTGCCCATTATCTATTAAATGTAATCCGTTTACGCGTCGGGGCTACCGTCATCGTGTTTAATGGACAGGGCGGTGAATATGTCGCACGTCTAATAACGGCGACTAAAAAAAATGCCCTATTACAAATTGATGAACATAAAGAAATAGAACGAGAATCATCCTTATCATTAACTTTGGTACAAGCCATTTCTCGCCCTGAACATTTTAGTTATACCCTACAAAAATCAGTGGAATTAGGGGTGAAACACATTATACCTGTTATCACTAAAAATAGCCCACCCCTTGACAAAAATAAAATGAATATACGCAAACAACATTGGCGTAAAATCATTATCGGAGCTTGTGAACAGTGTGGCAGAAATCGTTTACCCTTGTTGGATGATGCTTTACCATTAAAAACTTGGTTAATTCAATCGCAATCTGAATCACAATCTGAGTACAAACTCATTTTATCTCCTACAGGAGAACACAACTTATATGAAACAATTAGACAAAATAAGCTGGATAAGATAACCATGTTAATCGGTGCAGAAGGTGGATTAAGCGAAACGGAAATGCAAGAAGCGATGCAAGCAGGTTATTTAGATATTCGTTTAGGACCCCGTGTACTGCGCACTGAAACTGCCTCTGTGGCAATATTAGCGATTTGTCAGGCATGGGCTGGTGATTTAAAATAATTGGTTCCTTATGACTAAAGAAATCCGATTTTTGCCAAAAATCGGATTTCTAACCTTCTGTGGTATCAGGTAATGTCAAAAAAATTCAGCATAATCGCGTAGTTGTTCCGCAGTCAGTAAAAAAACACCTTCTCCCCCCTGTTGGAATTCTAACCATAAAAATGGGACATTCGGATATTGTTCTATCAAGCTGGTTTGGCTCACGCCAACTTCAACAATGAGTGTGCCATCATGAGTCAGATATTGAATAGCTTCGCGTAGAATTTTTGTCACAAAAAATAAGCCATCTGTACCGGCTTCAAGCCCAATTTTAGGTTCATGCTGATATTCAGTCGGCATGATTTGCAATTCTGGCGCATCAGCATAAGGTGGATTGCACACAATCAAATCGTATTGGCTGGCTAAACCCGAAAACAAATTAGAATGTACAGTATGAATACGCTGTTCTAATCTGTAATGTTCGATATTCTTTTTAGCCACTGCCAGGGCATCATGGGACACATCTGCGGCATCTACCTGGGCATGTGGAAAAGCTAACATAACACTGGCGATGGCGAGACAACCACTGCCTGTGCATAAATCAAGCATACGTTTCACCTGATTGACTTTAATCCAGGGTTCAAACCGTTGTTCTATCAACTCGGCAATGGGAGAACGAGGAATTAAAACACGTTGATCAACATAAAAACGGAGATCCGCAAACCAAGCTTCATGGGTGAGATAGGGGGCTGGGATTCGTTCCTGTATTCGCTGATCAAACAGTTTCAGTATTTCTTGCTTTTCTGAATAAGTCAATCGGCTGTGCCACAGGATATCAGGCACTTCCGGTGGTAGGTTTAGAACGTGTGAAACAAGTACGACTGCTTCATCTATCGCGTTATCGGTGCCATGCCCAAAGAACAATTGCGCTTGATTAAATTGGCTGGCTCCCCAACGTACAAAATCACCCAAAGTGTATAATTCGTCAATAATGTTTTTCATAAATAAAAAATTTTATATTATACTATAATGTACGTCAAAATCTAAAGCTTTGGATTCAAATCAACAATAACAGCTATAATCAATGAATGTCTTATTGACAATAATTAAACCGCTACCCGTTTTATTAAGTGTACTAGCACTACATGCGCTATTTTTCTCGCAAGTCATACAGCACGCACCTGAAAAACACAAGGCGCAACCCCCTAAACCCCTGATGGTAAGCCTTATAATCCCAAAACCGGCACCACCCCCTATAAAAGCAACACCGCTACCGGTTCAAAGAGTGGCAAAAAACCTACCTAAAAAAAGGGTTAAACTAAAAAAGCGAAAAAAGGTTAAAATAGCTAAATCAAAAACACGAAAAAGGCTTAAAAAAGTTAATCAAAAAAAAGTTAAACGAAAAAAACGAAAAAGTTCATCCAGAAAATTGACTAAAAAATCGGCTAAAAAAATCGCTAAAAAGTCATATTCAAAAAGCTCAAAACGCCGCAAAGTGGCTAGATTGCCTAAAACTTCTTCTTCCAGGAAAAAGGTAAGAACCAATAGGGCACCATCAAGAGTTGTCAAACAGCCTACTAAAAAAACGGCTACTTCATCGAAAGCACCGCGTCACCGTCAAAATAGAAAACAAAGTGCGCCGAAAAAAGTGGCTCCGAAAAAAAGAAGAGCAGGTAAAACCACGAAACCATCATACCGAGCCGCTTATTTGCACAATCCGCGCCCCCCTTATCCAAGAATGTCAAAGCGGCGAGGCGAAGAAGGAACCGTATTGCTACGGGTTAAAGTCAATAAAAATGGTAGAGCGGCTTCGGTACAAATTAGAAAATCAAGCGGTTCAAAAAGACTGGATAATGCAGCCCGTAAAGCGGTTAGCCGGTGGCGTTTTGTTCCAGCGAAAAAAGAGGGCAAACCAGTCGATGGCTGGGTTATTGTTCCTATTGTTTTTAAACTTAGTTAAAAGTTAAATGTGCAAGAAGAAATACTATTTATTGAAGAAATAGTATTTCTAACACGCCAAAAAATAGTATTTCTAAAACAATTCACAATTCACAATTACTTTATTTCACAATTCACAAATGGAATTTTTACATCATTCTGATAGGCTAACAACATTTTTGCAGAATTTGAATACCATCTCCTTATCTGTCATCGTTATATTACTATTGATGTCACTCCTATCATGGTATCTCATCATGAGGAAAACATTACAATTGGGTTTCACCTACTGGCGTTCTAATAAGATATTGAAATTATTTTGGCATTCATCATCATTGGAGCCAATAATCACACGCCTTGCCAAAACGAAAGCGACTGATCCTTTTTCTAACGTCGCGCTACAAGGCATTAATGCCGCCATTTTTTATGAAAAACGGGTGCAAAAACAATTAGCCATTATTAGTACACACAACGAATTTATCACTCGCAATATGCGCCGAGCCATCAACGAAGGCAGTACACAATTAAATTCGGGCTTAACCATACTAGCGACTGTCGGTAGCACCGCCCCTTTTATTGGTTTATTGGGAACCGTCATCGGCATTTATGAAGCCCTTATTAGTATCAGTACCAGAGGAAATGCCTCCTTAGATACAGTATCCGCACCGGTAGGAGAAGCTTTAATTATGACTGCCCTTGGATTAGTCGTTGCCATCCCAGCAGTATTAGGCTATAATGCTTTAATCCGTGGAAACCGCGCATTTCTAAACAAACTAGAAGGTTTCGCCCACGATCTCCTTACTTGCCTGAATACAGGTGCTCGCATGGATATGAAAGATCATGCTTATATGAAACGCCGTATTCAACCGGCTCACATTAAAAATGAACTTGGAGTCTAAAAGAAATCCGATTTTTGGAAAAAATCGGATTTCTAACTTAAAAAAGGAAATAATCTAATGCCTTTTAGCAACTTCGATGACGATCAAAATAGCAAACCATTATCAGAAATCAACATGATTCCACTTATTGATGTCATGTTAGTATTATTAATTTTATTTATCATCACAGCACCCTTACTCACACCCCACGCGGTTAAAATTGACGTACCTCAAGCATCTAGCCAACAAATTTCCGATAAACCCAAATCTATTGCACTAGCGATTGACGAAAAAGGAGCCATCTTTTGGAATGACGAACGCATTGACGAAAAAGAACTCACTATTCGCCTAACAAAAGCCGCGACTAAAAAACCACAACCTGAACTTCATCTCCATGCAGATAAAAAAACCCAATATCAAAGACTAGCAGAAATTATGTCTACAGCACAAAATGCAGGAATAACTCGTTTAGGCTTTATTACCAAACCTAAACAACTTCCTATCAAATAATCACTTGAGTTAAACGACTAATGACTTCATCCCAATTGACTGGTTCTGTGGTATGACACCAAGATATTCTTAAAGCCCCTTGTATATCTTCTTCTGATAAAGCCATCGCTTTGAGAACATGGCTTGGGATATAACTGGACGACGTACAAGCTGAACCATTAGAAATGGCAACGAGTCCTTTTAAAGCTAACATCGCCGCTTCCGAATCAAGTCCCTCAATAGAAAAATTAATGGCATGAGGTAAACAACGTTCTAAATCACCATGAATAATTGGCTTTAAAGGAGCTAATGCTTTTAGGGCTTGGTTGCGAAAAGTGCGACAGGTCTGGGCGCGTTCTTGACTATTTTTTAAAGCCAATTCTGCGGCTACCCCGAACCCAACAATTAGAGGCACTGGTAACGTCCCCGGTCTTACCCCCCGTTCTTGTCCTCCCCCATACATCAAAGGTGTCAGTGGTATCTTTTGAATATCACGCCGACGTATAATTAAGGTACCGATACCCTTTGGTCCATAAATTTTATGGGCACTGGCACTGAGCATATCAATGCGTGGATGACGAAGCTGGGGAATTTCTTTACCAAATCCTTGTGCAGCATCGACATGAAAATAAGCCGGATGCTCTATAAGCAAATCAGCGATTTCAATAATCGGTTGAATCACCCCAGTCTCATTATTAACCTGCATCACTGAAACCAATAAAGTATCTTCACGGAGGGCTTGTTTAATAACAGAAGGTTCAACCCAACCGCCCACAGTAGGGGGAACAAGGGTCACTTCAAACCCACTTTTTTCAAGGGCTGCGAAAGGTTCAAGTACCGCCTTATGTTCAATTTGGGTGCTGATAATATGCTTTTTGCCGGATTGCTCACCATATTTTTTTAATCCTAAAATGGCGATATTATTACTTTCAGTGGCACCACTCGTCAAAATGACTTCTTCGCGTTGAGCGGCAACCAGTTTAGCAATTTGATCACGCGCTTTTTGAACAGCTTGTTTGGCTCTTAAACCAAATTCATGGGTGCGGCTTCCCGCGTTACCAAATTCTTCCGTCATATATTTCAACACCGCGTCACGCACGAGTGGTTCCATCGGTGTGGTTGCATTACAATCAAGATAAACCATTTCAGTTATCAGTTATCAGTTATCAGTTATCAGCTTAATACCATAAGCCTCGAATAGCAGCAATTCCTTGGGCACCGTGTGCCATTGCCTTGGGGACATCTTCCCTATTCATCCCGCCTAAAGCAAATACGGGACAATGCGCCTGTTCTGTTAATTCCCAGAATTTAAGCCATTTTAAAGGGCTGGCTTCTGGATGAGAGGTCGTTTTCCGCACTGGACTCAGTACGATAAAATCAGCACCAATAAGATTAGCCTGTTGAATTTCTTCCAAATTGTGACAGGCAGCAGCTACCCATAAATTCGTTTCTAATGGACGCTTAACACATGCTAAAAGTTGTTCACTATTCAGATGTACCCCATGTGTTCCCACTGATAGGGCAGTTTCGGGGCTGGCATTCACCAATAATTGTGCGCCGTAATTCTCACAGAGTATTAACGCTTTTTCAGCGCAATAGCAATAATCAAGCTCCGATAAATTTTTAGCACGTAATTGTACTAAACTGATGCCATCGTCTAAACAGCTTTCTAAACGATAAAAGAATTTTTTATCGGTCAATGAAACCGGTTCAGGGGTAATTAAATATAACGAAGGTAGTTGTACGGCTGTAATAATAGGGTAATTTCCAGCAGGAAATGGCTTATTTTTCAAAGAGTTAGGTGAACACCATTGCACTGTCTGCCCTTCACGCCCCCAAACGGATCCCTGCCATTGCTCAATCTGCCAAACATCTAAGCGGATTTTTATATATGGGTAAGCGTAAATGATACAAATAAGGGGGCGTGCCTGTTGGACAGTGATACTTAATTCTTCTTCTAATTCTCGTGTCAATGCTTGCAGGGCAGACTCCACCGCTTCACATTTTCCACCAGGAAATTCCCATAAGCCACCCTGATGCGTATGCTCAAGGCGACGTGCGATTAAAATTTCACCTTGGGGATTATAAATAACACCTGCGACGACATGTAGCATACAGAATTTCCTTTCATAAACGAACATACCAATCATTAGGCATTTTATTCAATAATTTGATAAAAAACCTCACCTCGTTTAATCATACCTAATTCCATTCTGGCACGTTCTTCAATAGCAGAAAAACCTTGTTTCAAATCAAGAACCTCTGCTGTTAATATGTCATTGCGACTTTTGAGTGCCTTATGCTCTTGCTCTTGTTGCTCTAGCATTTGCTTTAAAGCGTGATATTCTTGATAACTACCACGACCAAACCAGAGCTGATATTGTAGGTTTATCAATAGGATAGATAAAATGAAAATAAGAAATTTCAACATGAAATTCAATGAAGTTGGAGGGCAAACAGTGTTTTAGTCAGACATCATCGTTGGTGAGTTTGGACAGAAGAAGATGATTGAGAGTGTTTTTGAGGTTTTGATAGTAGGAATGCGAATTAAGGGTTAAAATCAAATAATTGCTGGAGTCCAAAGCTAAAGCTTTGGACTCCAAAACTCCAACCCTTAATTCGTATTAATACCCATTTTATCTTTCAAGCTCGTTTTTAGAGTTAATTGCTTTAGTATTTATTTTTGATTGCTCATTTTGTTGCTTGACTGAAACAGCCGTTTCATTATTCAAGGTTTGCACTTGAGCGGTTAAATCTTCAAGTAGTTGTGCCAGGGTAGCAATCTCCGCTTTCAAATCGGTATTAACTTGAACCGATTGTTGAGCTAAGGTTTGCACTTGAGCCGTTAAATTTTCAAGCGGTTGTGCTTGAGCCAGAGTAGCCATTTCCGCTTTCAAATCGGTTTTGGCTTGAACCAATTGTTGAGCCAAAATTTCTAGCTGCCCATTCTGTTGCTTGACTGAAGCAGCCGTTTCATCTGTCAAAGTTTGCACTTGAGCCGTTAAATTTTCAAGCGGTTGTGCTTGAGCCAGGGTAGCCATTTCCGCTTTCAAATCGGTTTTGACTTGAGCCGTTAAAGCTTCAAATGGTTGTACCAGAGTAGCCATTTCCGCTTTCAAATCGGTTTTGGCTTGAACCAATTGTTGAGCCAAAATTTCTAGCTGCCCATTCTGTTGCTTGATTGAAGCAGCCGTTTTATCTGTCAAGGTTTGCACTTGCTCGGTTAAATCTTCAAGCTGTTGTGTTTGAACCAGGGTAATCATTTCCGCTTTCAAATCGGTTTCAAATATAGCCGAATGTTGAGCCAAAATTTCTAGCCGCCCATTCTGTTGCTTGATTGAAGCAGCCGTTTCATCTGTCAAGGTTTGCACTTGAGCCGTTAAATCTTCAAACTGTTGTGTTTGAACCAGGGTAGCCATTTCCGCTTTCAAATCGGTTTTAACTTGAGCCGATTGTTGAGCTAAAATTTCTAGCTGCCCATTTTGTTGCTTGATTGAAGCAGCCGTTTCATCTGTCAAAATTTCCACTTGAGCCGTTAAATCTTCAAACTGTTGTGCTTGAGCCAGGGTAGCCATTTCTGCTTTCAAATCGGTTTTAACTTGAGCCGATTGTTGAGCCAAAATTTCTAGCTGCCCATTTTGTTGCTTGATTGAAGCAGCTGTTTCATCTTTCAAAGAAACTAAAGTGGCATTAAGTTGGCTGGATTGATGATCCAGTTGTTCCATCCGTTCCTGGTTCTTGTTGAAGGATTCTGCAGTTTCATCCTTCAAGGATAACAAAGCCACATTGAGTTGACTCAATTGCTTGCTCAGTTGATCTAATAGATCATTTTGCGTTTTGACTTTAGTCGATGCCGCTTTTTTATCAGATAGCAAAGCTGTGTTACGTTGTTTGGATTGATTATCCAATTGTTTTATCTGATCACGTTGCTTTGCGGTCTGTTCATCTAGGGCAAGCAAGCTACTGCTTAATTGACTTGATTGTGTTGTCAAAAGGGCAATCTGTTCATTCTGCTCATCGAAACGCTTGCTGACTTCCGACAAAATGTCTTGTTGTAACCATTTCCCGCCTAGCACAATGGCAATCAAAATCACCAAAGCAACGATACGCTCATAATTCTTCATATTATTTTCCCTCATGCAAAATCAAGGATTAGAATTTATACGATAACTTGATTTTAGTCTTTTATTAGGTATAAACTCTAATGAAATTTATTGAACATCTATAAATTGATAAATTGTTATTTTATAGCCATTAATAATATTTTACAAAAAACCTGACAGGTTTATACCACTACCGATTATAAAAGGCAGCCATTCCCGGGTAAATTGCATTATCTCCCAAAGCTTCTTCTATACGAATCAATTGATTATATTTGGCGATGCGATCAGAACGCGAAAGGGAGCCTGTTTTAATTTGACCGGCAGAAGTCGCTACAGCTAGATCAGCAATGGTACTATCCTCCGTTTCACCTGAACGGTGGGAAATGACGGCAGTATAATGGGCGCGTTTTGCCATCTCAATAGCAGCAAGCGTTTCTGTCACGGTGCCAATTTGATTGAGTTTAATCAAAATAGAATTGGCGATACCTTTGTTGATGCCCTCCTGCAAAATAGCTGTGTTGGTGACAAATACATCATCGCCCACCAATTGTACTTTTTTGCCGAGTTTTTCAGTGAGTATTGCCCAACCATCCCAATCATCTTCAGCCATACCATCTTCAATGGAAATAATAGGATATTTATCTACCCAGGCTGCCAGGTAATCGGCAAATTGGGCAGAATCCAGTTTTTTGCCTTCCGAGGCAATGTCATATAAGCCATCTTTATAAAATTCTGAACTCGCTGCGTCTAAAGCAAGCCATAAATCTTTTCCCGCTTTGAAACCCGCTTTTTCAATGGCTTGTAAAATCACTTCAATAGCTGCTTCATTAGAAGCTAAGTTGGGGGCAAATCCCCCTTCATCCCCGACTGCCGTATTCATACCTTGTTTTTTTAGAACACTCTTTAAGGCATGAAAAACTTCAGCACCATAGCGAACGGCTTCCGTTAGCGACGACGCGCCGATGGGCAAAATCATAAATTCTTGTAAATCCACATTATTATCGGCATGTGCCCCACCATTGATAATGTTCATCATGGGGACTGGCATTTGCATAGGTCCGGCACCGCCTAAGTAACGATAAAGTGGTATTTCTAAATGTTTAGCCGCTGCGTTAGCCGCTGCCATGGAAACAGCTAAAATAGCATTTGCCCCTAAACGTTCCTTATTAGGTGTACCGTCAAGGGCAATCATTTTGTTATCAATTTCAGTTTGTGCAGTGACTTCAATACCTTCTAAAGCTTTGTTTATGTCAACATTGACATTTTTCACCGCAGTACGTACTCCTTTACCCAAATAACGATTTTTATCACCGTCACGTAGTTCAACAGCTTCTTTTTTGCCAGTGGACGCACCGGAGGGTACAGCAGCACGCCCCATACCCCCGTCATTCGTGAACACTTCTGCTTCAACGGTAGGATTACCGCGTGAATCAAGGATTTCACGGGCGTGTACTTTGATAATTTGGGGGTGTTTAATCTTGAACATGATTTTAACCATTAACCATTAATTTTTATAGTATCATCCAATTGTTTAAGCGTTTTTAGTAAAGCCGCCATTTTGTTCAAGGGCAACATATTGGGACCATCGCTTAAAGCGCGATCCGGATCAGGGTGAGTTTCCATAAAAAGCCCTGCTATCCCAACTGCAACGGCTGCACGCGCTAAAACGGGTACAAATTCACGTTGTCCCCCAGAGGTTTGACCTTGCCCGCCTGGTAGTTGTACAGAATGAGTCGCATCATAAACGACCGGGCAACCGGTATCACGCAGGATTGCTAATGCTCGCATATCAGAAACGAGATTATTATAGCCGAAAGAAACACCCCGTTCACAAACCATAATATTTTCATTGCCCACAGCTTTTGCTTTTTCTACCACATTGATCATATCCATCGGTGCTAGAAATTGCCCCTTTTTAATATTGACAGGCAAACCTTGACTGGCTACATTTTGGATAAAATGGGTTTGGCGACACAAAAAGGCTGGGGTTTGTAACACATCAACAACGCTGGCAACCTCTGCTAATGGGGTACTTTCATGCACATCCGTTAATACCGGGACACCAATTTGTTCACGAACTTTTTCAAGAATACGTAAACCTTTTTCAATGCCCATACCCCGAAAACTTAAATGCGAAGAACGATTAGCTTTATCATACGAAGATTTATAAATAAATGGGATAGCCAATTTTTCAGTCATCTCTTTGAGTTGCCCAGCGGTGTCCAATGCTAATAATTCTGATTCAATAACGCAAGGACCTGCAATCAGAAAAAAAGGCTTATTTAAACCGATTTCAAAACCACATAAATTCATGTTATTTCTAATCATTAACCATTAATAACCATTTTTTCTTCGCGTAATGCCTTCATAAGACCATAAACCATCACTAAAATAATAAACGAGAAAGGTAAAGCGGCTGTTATTGAGGCAGTTTGTAAAGCTTGTAATCCGCCCATAATCAGTAGCACTCCAGCAACTGCACCTTCGCCAATACCCCAAAATACGCGGTGAAAAATAGGCGGTTCTTCATGACCGATGGATAAGATAGTACAAACCACTAAAGTCGCTGAATCGGATGAAGTAATAAAATAAGTCGCCACCAGTATAGTAGCAATCCCTGATGCAAAGGTACTGATAATACCCACATCCATTTTTTCAAAGGTCGTATAAAGTGCCAAAGTCACATCATTTTTGACAGCTTCAACAATACCAGCTTGACCAATCGCCGCGACCACTTCCCCTGCTTCATTCGTCACCGTATGAAATAGTTCAATATGCAATGCCGTACCTCCAAAGAATGTCAGCCAAACAATAGCTAAAGCGGTCGGTATTAATAAAACACCCAATATAAACTCTCGAATCGTGCGACCACGCGATATACGTGCAATAAAAATACCAACGAACGGTGACCAAGCAATCCACCAAGCCCAATAAAAAGTCGTCCAACCACTTTGCCAACCGGTATCTTTATAGGTATCTGTCCAGAGACTTAACGGAATGACTGCTGCTAAGTAATCACCTGTGTTTTGGACTAATGAATTAAGCAAATAACGAGTAGGTCCCCACAGCAAAAAGAAAATTAACAGCATAATACTCAATCCCAAATTGATGATACTCAAAATCCTGACACCCCGTCCAATCCCAGAAACCACTGAGGCAGTGGCAATAAGTGTCACTATCACAATAATGGCGACGAGGCTGATTGGGGAAGGTTTAGGATATTCTTTAGCACAGGCCATTTTTTCAGCTTCATTTGTCAGTTGAATACATTGCTCATCAATATGAGTTTGTTTCGCAGCCGCTTCAGCAACGGCATAAGATTCATAGCTAAAAAGATGCGCTAATCCTGCGTCCATTTGTTGGACACCGAGACCTAGCGAAGTGGCTAACCCAAATACTGTGCCAAAAACCGCCAGAATATCCACGGTATGACCAATGGGGCCATAAATTTTATCTCCAATCAACGGATAAAGAGCTGAACGAGTTGCTAACGGTAACTTTTTACGGTAGGCAAAGTAAGCGAGTGACAAACCAACGATAACGTAGATTGCCCAAGGGTGTAAGCCCCAATGCAAAAGGGTGATACGCATGGCAATTTCAGCCGCTTCTGGGCTCAAAGCTTCGCTTATAAAGGGATTAGCTTGGAAATGGTAAATAGGTTCAGCGATACTCCAAAACACCAGTCCAATGCCCATGCCAGCACTAAACAACATAGCAAACCAGGAAAAATAACCAAATTCAGGTCGTTCATCATCATCCCCCAAACGGATATTTCCATAACGGCTGAATAATAGCCATAATACAAAAAACAGGAAGAATGCGACCGTAGCAATGTAGTACCAATTAAGTCCGAAGATAATAGAACTTTTTAAAGCTTCAAATGTTTGGAAAGCGGTTTCGGTCATCAATCCACCAAATAGTACAAAAACAGTAATGACCATCATTGAAATAATGGTCATCATCGGGTTTAAACCTTTAAAGAATCCCGATTTGGCACGATAAATTTTCATCTGTTCTCTCCGATTTTTTGGCTGTATTAAGGGGATTTCCATTTTTCCACCTTATCACGGTTTTCTTCTACCCAACGTTTGGCATTTTGATAGGGATCGGCATTTTTTTCTTCATTCCAAATCATGATTTGTTCCATATCAGTGGCTTTCCAATGAAAGTTATCTAGCACTTGATAAACGCCTGGCTTATCCTCCTTTAATCCTTTACGCACAATGGTACTGATGTATTCTTCACCTTTATCAGTATTATTTGAAGGCGCATAAATTCTTTTGGGATCATTGAGATATTTTAAATCCCAGCGGGAAAACATCCAGTGAGGTGTCCAACCGGTAACGACTATCCAACGTTTATTTTTAATCGCATCACCTAATGCAGCAGCCATGGTAGCACCGCTGCCTTCCATTAGCCTAAAATCTTTTAATTGGTATGCCTCCATCACTTGCTCAGTTTTACTCATTAGCCCTGCCCCTGGATCAATGCCAATAATTTTTTTATTAAACTGATTGGCCTTGAGCTCGTCAATGGCATTGATGGTGACATATTGAGGGACCACCAAGCCAATTTTAGTACCCACCAGGTTAGGTCCCAAGTTTTCTACCTTATTTTTGACAGCATTTAAATAGTGAGCATGGGTAGATTGTAACCAAGCGGCTACATGACCATCGACATCACCGCTGGCAACCGCTTGCCACATCACCGCAGCACTGACTGCAATGAGTTCAACTTCATAATCTAATTCTTCCAAAACGACTTTGATGACATTAGCACTGGCTACCTCACTCGACCATTCTACATAAGTCAGTTCAACCCATGTTTTGTCAGCTTCATCTTCTGCATAAGCTAAATTTGTCCATAAAATACCTATCATCATGATATTTGTAAAAGCAAAAAATCCCTTAATTGCCCATTTTAGAGTGCTTTTCATTTAAAATTGGCTCCTTAATTATAACATCGTTAATTTTTGAGCTTTAAAATTCCAGCCGATTTAAGACTCTTAAAAAGAATCAGGCTGAATAGTGACGATTTTTTTGTCCCACTTTTTGGCTAATACGATCCAGAATTATGGCTAAAATCACTATCGCAATACCAGCTTGAAAACCCATGCCCGGTTGCAATCGTTGTATAGCCCTCCATACTTCACTGCCCAAACCACCGGCACCGATCATTGCCGCAATTACAACCATAGATAATGCAAGCATAATTGTTTGGTTGATGCCTGCCATGATGGTAGGTATTGCAAGGGGTAATTGTAGTTTAAATAGTTTTTGAAGTTTTGTAGAACCAAAAGCATCCGCAGCTTCAATCAATTCCCTGGGTACCTGTTTAATGCCTAAACAAGTTAGGCGGATAGCTGGAGGCATCGCAAAAATCACGGTAGAAAAAATCGCTGATACCGCTCCTAAACCAAAAAAGGGTATCGCCGGAATCAGGTAAACAAAAGCCGGCATCGTTTGCATCAAGTCCATCAGCGGCATAATGATACGGTAGGCTGATTTAGAAAGAGCAGCCAATATTCCCATAGGAATGGCTATTAACACAGCAATGAAGGTAGCAACAAGGACTAGCGTCAATGTTTCTATAGTTGGTTCCCATAATCGTAAATTCCAAAGGAAACATAAGCCAATAACTGTTAATAGAGCCACCTTAGAATCCGCTAAACGCCAAGCAATTAAAGTAAAAATAATAATAATAATCCCAGGCGGAAAAAACATCAAGCCATCTATAATAAAGTAAATAACCTCTTCCAGATGTTTGCTAATACTTTTGGTCAAAAAAGCAAAATGCTCCGTTAAAAAATCCAGACCGGCATCAATCCAGTCATCCAGTGGCAATTTAGGTATCTCAAACGCTTCTTTCATCAATTATTCCCCCCTGATTTTTAGGGTTCATTAGCCAAAGCTGCTAAAATCCCAGTGTTAATAACAACACCTTGTAGCTTATATTCTTCATCTACGACAGGAAGTTGCCAGGGCCATTTGGCGAGAATAGAAATGAGTGTTGTGAGCGGCTCACTGGATATAACCGTTGGAACATCTGAATCTATCATGCTCGTTATCGTTTTATCGCCCCGAGATACGGCAGCTTCTACCGATTTTTGTCGTACAATACCCTGTAAAGTGTTATCACGCTGGATGATTAACATATCTGATAAATTTTCACTTTGCATTTTTTCTAAAACCGCCCTGGGTGTATCGTCAAGGTAAGCGACAACACCTGCCGGTATAAGCACCGATTGGGCTGTGAGTACTTTAGACTTATCCACATTTTCGACAAATCGCTTCACATAATCATCTGCTGGTGTCGTCACAATTTCTTCGGGGGTACCCACCTGGACAATCTGTCCGTTCTTCATCAAAACCACACGGTTACCCATTTTGAGTGCTTCATCTAAGTTATGGGTGATGAAAAGAATCGTTTTCTTCATGCGATTTTGCAAAGAAATCAACTCATTCTGCATATCGCCACGTATTAAAGGATCCAATGCACTGAAAGCTTCGTCCATCAATAGAATATCTGGGTCCACTGCAAGAGCACGAGCTAACCCGACTCGCTGCTGCATACCGCCGCTGAGTTGATGAGGCATGGCTTCTTCCCAGCCATCTAAACCCACTGATTTCAAAGCCGCACGCGCCTTATCACGCCGAAAGGCTTTATCCTTATGCTGAATTTCTAAACCAAATTCAACATTGTGAAGTAGGTTCCGATGGGGAAATAGGGCAAAATGTTGAAAAACCATGCCAAATTTCTGACGGCGTAATTCTAATAGCGCATGATGAGCTAAGTTTGTGATATCCTCTCCATCAATAAACACCTGACCATGGGTAGGTTCAATCAAACGGTTTATACAACGAATCAGGGTAGATTTACCACTGCCACTCAGCCCCATCACGACCAAAATTTCACCTGCCTGAACCTCAAAAGAAACATTAGACAAAGCAACAGCCTGTCCGGTTCGGTTAAAAATCTCATCCTTACCGGTACCGGCTGAAAGAAGTGCTAGGGCAAGTTTAGGGTCTGAACCGAAAATCTTGGTTAGATTAACCGCTCTTATTTTTTCCATTGGATGGACACTTATTTATTTTTTACGAAAATGCAAAATTCCCCAGGCAAGATACCCTTTCTTACCTGATTCAATCCAATGATTAAGACCCACTTTCATTCGATCAATATATTCTTGGGAACAAAGTTTTAATATCTCATCAATGCGGGCATCAATTTCTTGTAAAACACGGCTATAGTGTTCCACTAACTGTTCAGTCATTTCAATGATCTGAATCGTTTCAAAACCTAATTCGTTAGCGGTTTGTGTATAAAAACCAATGGAACCCATTGAATCAAGCAAAATTCTATCTAAAACCGGTTGTAATACCCCTGAAGGGCAATCATCGCTTTGCATCGGATCGGTAAAAATCAATTCACCACCGGGTTTCAGAAGGCGATAAATTTCTGATAGGACCTGGCGGCGATTACCACTGTGTAAAATCGCATCTTGGGACCAAACCACATCATATTGTTGATCGTCTAAGGATATGGCTTCAAAATTTTCTTCTATAATCCGAATTTTGTGAGTGAGTCCCTGTTCTTGGTTTAACTGACGAGTACGTCGATTTTGAACTTCACTCACATTCAAGCAATCAACGTTACAGCCATAAGTTTTTGCTAAATAGCGTGCAGGTCCCCCATAGCCAGCCCCTACATCTAACACCTTCGTTCCTTCATTTAATGTGAGCATACTCGCCATTTTTTCGACAGTGCGATGGCTGGCTTCAAAAATCGAATCGCCCTTTTCATAAAGGCCAATGTGAATATCTTCACCACCCCAAATGCTAGCATAAAAGTGATCAGCATCATCACTATTGTAGTAAGAACGGGCAGTTTCTACTGGGGTAGAATATTCTAATGTCATTTCAATTATTAGTTATCAGTTATCAGTTATCAGTTATCCACTTGAATTTGAGTCATTCTTATTTTTCTTTAAAGAAATTCCCTTATCCGAAAATTTACACATTATAATATATTAATTAACAAAATTGCAAATTTAAATAATTAAGTCTGCTAAAATTTATTAACATTTAATAGTCATTATCAGTAAGGTGGGCAAAAAAAATACTTGCCCACCCTACAAATTGCCCTTACAAAATAAAATTTATTATATCTTCAGGGCGAACACACAAGTTCGCTCAAAAATCCGAAAACTTAACGGTGTAAAATATATACAATCTATGTCTTATTATTGTCAAACTAAAAACTTGAACATCAAGTTATAAAAATCCCGAACACCTATAGTTGCCATTATATGATTTAGCGATTGTGCGTTTTGAACCGGATTATGCTTAAGCCAGAAATACAAGCTTCACTTTTTGCCATTCGTTTTTTAGGGGTAGGCAACTCTCATGCATTAGAGCTTGGTACTTCCTCATGTGTATTGGAACAAAATCACGAACCACTGTTATTGATTGATTGCGGTTTCAGTACATTAGCTGCTTACACACGTATTTATAGTAATAGTTTACCTTTAGCTATTTTTATTACTCACACTCACTTAGATCATATTGGTGGGCTTGAAAACTTATTTTATCAATCTTATTTTAAAGAGAATTATATTGGAAAAATTAAATTATTTGTACCGGTAAAACTCGTCGAAATTTTGCATAAACGTATGGCTGATTATTCAGGCATTTTAGCAGAAGGCGGGGTTAACTTTTGGGATAATTTTCAACTCATTCCAGTATCAGATCATTTTGGGAGAACACGCCAATGTTTATGCTCGCAAAAAGGCATTAATTCAACAAGCATTAAGCCTTTGCCCTACCAACGCGCTTTACAAATCAATCCCGATTATGACGAAGCCTGGGTTGGTATGGGTGATGTCTATTATAAACAGGGGCAATTTCCTTTAAGTTTTGATGCCTACCTAAACGCTTGTACCCGCGATAGCCCGGCTCGTAATCAACGCATCACTGAATTACTGGATAAAAACAACTATCGCACCGTCGATGGCAAAAACGTGTTGACACAAGAAAGCCTGAACTTGCTTTACGATAAACAATACCTCGAAAAACTCCGCGAAAAAGTGACGGATTGTCGTAACCGCTATCGTATTGTCGCACCAACACTTGTGCCTAACAGCCTATTAGAAACTTTCGTGGTATTTCGTAATATCCACTTTGAGGTCGGCAAAGATACTTTAACTCCCACTACTGAACAGCAATTAGATGAAATCAGCCATACTTTACGTAAAAAAGGTATTAAATCTATTCAAATCAGTGGACATACCGATATACAACCCTTCAAAGGCGTTCCCTCTGAAGAAAACAATATACGCCAATTAAAACTTTCGCAACAACGCGCCGCCTCTGTCGCCGACGCTTTAGCAAAACGCGGTATTCCCATAAACAGAATGACAACCAAAGGCTATGGTTATAACAAACCCGCACAAAGTTATACTAAAGCTGCTTGGGATAAAAATCGGCGTGTGGAAATTGAAGTAGAGTAGACAATTCGTATTCACTTTGAGAACTTGCGTAAGTTATAAATCCGATTTTGCTTCTACCCACCCTACGCTTG
>Ga0190283_1000297_pt1 | contig 26861 bp, 18 predicted proteins | sample 48691801_MG_FD_161669 | JGI IMG/M metagenome (GOLD analysis project Ga0190283, IMG submission 161669) | Hydrothermal vent microbial mat bacterial communities from Southern Trench, Guaymas Basin, Mexico - 4869-18-0-1_MG | ecosystem: Environmental > Aquatic > Marine > Hydrothermal vents >...
TTCTTTACTCAACTGGTGCAGGAAGATACGATGGGGAAAAAAGCCGTTAATCAGGTCCAGTTTGGCTTGCAGTGTCTGCGGTTCTGGAGAGTCCTTGAGTAACTTGGCAAAATTCTCTGACATCTTGTTGAAATCCTTTTGTATATGAAAAAGACGTCCGGGAGCAAGCTTGTTCATATAGGCCAGGTTCAGCTTTCGCCATTCCTCAGGGCTCATGTCAGCCATTTTTTTGACAAGGTCATGTAGCTTTTCTTTCATCACTTTTTCATGATATCTTTCCCAGGAGGAGTTAGATGTCAACTTGATAATTTTCTTTTCAATGACCTCTTGGTAGAGATCGTGCCGTGCCACTTGATCGGCTAAATAGTTGTCTATGGTTTTATCTGGAAGAACCATACGAACGCGGATCTGATTGCCTCGTCCCATATGTATCTTTATCCGCTCCTTATCCTGGACCCGTGGGACAAACCCGGTATAAAAATTGGGGTCATAGTTGTTAAAAAATACCCCGTAGGGCTCACCGTTGGTCCACCGATCTCGACTCAGTGTATAGGCAGACACGGGGAGCATACACATCATCCATAAAACAAGACAACTCACAAAATATAGCCTCTTGATCATCTGTTATCTCCTTTGGCGGTTATTTAATGGTTGTATCTTTCGACTGATCTATAACAGTTACTCTTCCTTTAACCTCAGGTTTGATATTACCGCCGAGGTGTTTTATGTATTCGACTAGAATGTCTCTTTGAAAGGTTGAGGAATCGAACCTGTCAAGAGCCTTCAGAAAAACCTTATACCCGTCGCCGCCGCTTCCCAAGTAGGAATTGGTCACGATTTTGTAAGTCTTGTCCGGATCAATCGGTTTCCCATCTATGAGGATGTTGTCACATTTCCCGATGGCACGGTTGATAGTAAAGCTAACGCCATTAGATACCTGGGGAAAGGCGCCATCCCCGGGTTGTACTGCGGCCGCGTAGTCAAAGAGGGATTGAACGTCATTCCCCTTCAAGCTCAGGACAACCGCGGTACTGTCAAAGGGGAGCATGTCAAAGATTGTCTTCTTCCTGATTGGTCCTTCAGGGAGAGCAGCCCTGATAGCGCCCCCGTTTTGAAACGCAAAATCGGGATTGAATTTTCTCATATACCACAGCAGGGAATCGGCAATTAGGTCTCCAAGGGCGGTTTCCCTCTTTCTCCCCTCTTTGTTCCAAAACGAATTTTCTGCATAACCGATTCTCTCTGATAAAAATGCCTCTACCTTATCAACATAGGGTTGCAACAATTTCAGGAGCCCTTCATCCTCTCTTATCTCTTTGCCGATGAAATGATAGTCGCTGGTCCCATCTGATTTCTTTACGATTCTCTTAAGGTTAATGGGAATCAATTCGATCTTGAAGTCGATAACCTTCCGGTCCCGTATCCAGAGATCGATTCTTCCTAAAACGAGCCCCCAGTGCCATGCCTCTACGATTAACGTTTTGTGATCGGAATTGGTGGCATTTATTATGATTGGAGCATCGAGTTTCGTATCGGTGTTGCCATCAACAATGAGATCAATACCACTTACCTGTGTGGCTAACCTCTTGGAGCCTCTATTAAATCCTGGATAGATCCCCAGGTGTGTCAAAGCGATAACGATATCCGCCCGTTTTCTCAACGCAGGAACCAGGTTTTTTGCCACCTCTATCTCATCTTCAAACAGGATTTCCTTGATATTTTTGGGGTTTCCAGTCGTTTGAGTCTCTCTGGTTGTAAGACCCAGGACAGCGACCTTGAAGCCGGTAAATTGTTTTATAATATAAGGTATTCCTATGTAATTGCCATCTTTGGTTCTGACATTGGCAGATAAAAAGGGAAAGCGGGCCTTCGCCATCTGTTCTTTCAGGACTACAATCGGATTGTCAAACTCATGATTTCCCAAAACCATGGCATCATAACCGATATAGTTATATCCCAATATATCCGGCTCTGCTTCAAAGAAGTCGGACTCCGCCCCTCCGGTATTGAGGTCCCCTGCATCCAAAACCAGGACGTTCCGGGTTTTGCTCCTTATTTCTTTGACAAGTGTGGCTCGAGCAGGTAGGCCGCCCACATTGGGAAGAGGGCCATACTGGAATTTTACCGGGTGCCCGTGTGTATCATTGGTATAAAGGACTACGAGGTGATAGACAGGGTAGTTTTTGTCTGATGCCTGTTCCCGTGGGGAACTGCCGGAGCAGACGAATCCGAGCAGGATGAGGACCAAAAACCAGAGGAGACTATTAATGTTCTGTCTTGTTAAAAGAGGAATCACTATTTTTTCCCTGTATTCGGTGATGCCTGATCTCTTTTTCCCGTTGCAGGACCCAGTGCCGGTAGAATTAGGGCAAGAAATGAAGTATCGAACGTGGCTGTTGCCCGGTTGGAACCGCACAGTTGGTGTTGCAATAAAATAATGCCGATGTTATGGTTACATCGATCTGTAAGTGACCAACAACTTAATCATAGATTTTTTTAGAGGGGTTATCAATGAAAAAATTATTCTGGATTTTGATTCCTTTTTCCATTTTTTTCTTTAGTAATCCCGGTCTGGCAGAGTTGACGCTCAAAGAAAAAAAGGCGCTAAAAAGCACCTATAAGTCTATTTCATCGAAAAGGAAGGGGCCTTTCTCCATCAACTATTGCACCTGCAAGAACGGTAAGCTGGCCCCTGTGGCGGACAAGGACATGCGGGTTAGGCCCAACCCCTGCCGGGAACTGGAGGGTGCTGGACAACTTTTCTGCTCTGCGTATCGAAACAATCTGGCCAAGAAACTTGCCCAACATGGGGTGTATGTGGGCAATATTTTTTCCAACGAGGTGTTTCTGTGGGACGAGCACAAGGACCATCATCGTCTGGTCAGGGGTTTTATTCTCGAAAAGTATTATATGGATACCCATCCAAAATCCAAACTAACCATGTCCCGGGCCTATGGCGGGATATCCGGCACCGAGTTTGAAGCCAAATATGCCCCCATCTTTTTTGCCAAGTATTATGCCCTTCCAGACTGGCAGGATTTTCACTATTACCTCCTGCAGTATGAACTGCAAAGACGTTTTTTCTGTAAGTGTAACATGTCCCTGATAAACGATATCAGGAACCTCTCCCTTATTATCTATCGCAGCTATCGATCCTTTAAACCGGTCAAGGATCTGGTGCACAACAGGTTGTCTCCGGGATTGGTCCCTTTGGTTGAAGACTTTCAGAAAAAACATCCCCAGGACAAGAAAAACGCAAAAAATTACGAGAAATTGATTGGCCTAATAAAGGAGCTCACACATGTGGATAAGGGCCAACTGAAGGAGTACCTGCCAAAGATATCGGATGAAGGTATCAAACGGCGTATTCAAAATATCCTAAAGATCTCAAAAAAAGCGCCCCTTACCCTGCTCCACAGTCTGGGTGACCTGGTGGTGAAATCCAGGGAAACCGTTGCGGCCAGGGAAATCCGGCCTAAAGAGGCCACAATACTCATAAACCTGAATGTCTCTGCCAATCTGCTGATGCATATGACCGTGACCCGCTTGATGGAGTTAAACAGGGAATGGTCGGTCAAAGAGCTCTTAGGCATTCTCAAGGATTTAGTGGGAGGGAGTTATGGGGCAGGGCTCATGTCCCATCGTGAGTATGAGTCTGCAAAGTCCGCCTTGGACAGACTGCTCACGACCCCTGATCTCACTGTCGGCCAGGCATACCGGGTTCTTAACCGGGCCAACCGGGTGGTGGAGTGGGCCCAGGCCTCCATAGTAACCTCATTCTGGGATGTTTGGGAACCCTGGATCTATCTCTTTCCGGATGTGCAACGAATCAGCGATGATATTATACGCTCATCCCCGCTGATGGGCTATGCCAGCATCATTAAAGCCCTGAGGGGTCATCTGTCGGCCAAGTTGGAATTAGAACATCATATCTTGGGGAAGGCCTACATTGAAGGTGTGCGGGCCTTGAATCCAGGGTTAGCCTTTGGGCCCTTAATGTTTTTTAACGACAAGGAAGATTATACCCGTGATAATATCTTGGCCTTAGAGACAACCAATGCAGAGTTGGAACCGGTGGCAGGGATTATTACAAGGGATGAGGGTAACGTGGTTTCTCATGTCCAGTTATTGGCCAGGGCATTAGGAGTGCCCAATGCCGTATTCTTAAATACCCTTTACAGGGAACTCATCAGCGTAAAAGGGAAGCCGCTTTTTTATGTTATAACGCCTATGGGTCGTATCATATTGAAGGAAGCCGGTAAGATGGACGCAACCGACAGGCTTATCCTAACTGAATACGAAAAAAACAGAAAGAGGACCGGCGATGCCGACGTCAGGGGGCACTCCATCAGGCTCACCATAGATGCCAAACGGCTGAATCTCAAGGAAACTCATGTGCTGGGTCTGGGGAAGATCAGACGAAAGGATTCCGGCTCTATCTGTGGCCCAAAGGCGGCCTTTTTGGGTGAGTTAATGCACCACTTCCCGGACAAAGTAGCCCGGGGTCTTGTGATCCCTTTTGGCGTTTATGCTGAGCATTTTACCAAGGCTAAAGTGGCGCTGCCAAAGAAGCTAAAAGATAAAGGTCTTGCAAAGGCCGGGGCTCCGCTTCCCGATTTTGTGCGTAAGACCTACGACACCTTTTTCAATAAACTGCTCAAGGATCCCAAGGTGTCCTCTACCCAGTTGGCCGAATGGATCAAACCGAGGCTTGATGTGATCCGTTATTCCATCGGGAAAATCCGCCTTGCTCCTACCTTTATACAGGACCTGAAGGGAGGCTTGGAAGCCCAGGGGCTCTTTGTTGACGGAAAAAAGGAGCGTTTGCGCGGGGTCTTCGTCCGCTCGGACACCAATGTGGAGGACATGCCCAATTTCAATGGGGCCGGTCTGAACCTGACCATCTTCAATCTTATGACCTTTTCCGATGTACTTGAAGGTGTCAAGAGGGTTTGGGCATCCCCCTTCACCTACCGCTCTTTTTCATGGCGCCAATCAGTTATCAGCGATCCCAACCTGGTATTTCCTTCCATAGTGGTATTGGAGTCCGTTCCAGCGGAAAAGTCCGGGGTGCTGATCACTGCCGATGTGGACACCGGCGCTCGATCCAAGATGACCATCGCCACGGCCGAAGGGGTGGGGGGCACAGTGGATGGCTCTCCTGCCGAGACGCTTCTATACGACCAGGGCAAAGCCGTATTGTTGGCCCAGTTCAAATCTCCCTCCCGCCGTATGCTCGTGCTGACCGGCAAGGGTGGCTCTCAAATGGTACCATCTACAGGCTCTGAGAGAGTGCTGACAGACAGAGAGCTCAGTGAACTTGTGGCGGCAGCCGAGAAGATAGGACGGAAATTTTCACCTGAAAAGGGCGTTGACGGCAACCCTCTCCCATGGGATATCGAATATGGTTTTGTTAAGGGACACCTCTACCTCTTTCAGACCCGTCCATTTGTCGGGAACAGTGACCTGCGGAATTTGCCCGCCCTTGCCGCATTGGATAAGGGAATCAAGGAGAGGCAGGGACAACCATTTTCTTTAGGGGAAAAGGTTAAGTGGCTGCCATAAGAAAGATCTTTGAGGTCCGGATATGAGCTGGGTAAAGCGATTGTACCAGGAGTTTGTTGCTGCTACCAGGGAAAACAAGGGGACCTTCCTGCCGCTGTTCGGCTGTTTTTTCTTGGTCTTGTTCAGCTACAGTTTCATAAGACCGGTGTGTGAGTCGCTCTTTTTGTCCTCTTGGGGGGCGGCAAAAATGCCCCACGTATGGATTATTTCGGCCGCGGCCACGGCTGCGGTGGTTTGGGTTTATAATAAGTTCGTCAGTACTTCAAGACCCTCCGGGCTCTATGCCGTGAGCAACCTCATCGCAGTCGCCTTTTTTCTCCTGTTCTATTTTTATTTCTCGGCCAAAAATAGGGGTTTTTCGATCATTGCGTTTATTATAAAAGATATCTACGTAGTCATCCTCATTGAACAATTATGGAGCTTTTGTGACGCCACTTTTTCTGTGAAACGGGCCAAAACCCTTTTCGGAATCCTGGCAGGGGCCTGTTCCATAGGTGGTATTATTGCCAGTGTCATGACTGTCTGGTTAGCGACGATCTTAGGTTCCAATAACCTCCTTTTTGTCGGTTGTGGCGCTTTGCTGGCAGGGGTTTTTCTGTTCAGCTATGCCAATGCAAAGGCCGGTCAGGTGGTGGGCAATGACGACGGGAAAAGACCTGAAAGCGGCCTTGAGAAGAAAAAAAAGGAGAGCATTTGGGGAGGGTTCGATATTGTGCTGAAATCCAAATATTTGATCCTTATTTGCATTATGCTCATGTTGAGTCAGTTTGTCACGGCCCTGATCGGTCTTCAATTTAACCAGATTTTGGAGGTTCAGGTCGGGGAATTGGATTTGCGAACGGCTTATTTAGCCAAGTTCTATGGAATGACAAATGTAATTTCATTATTTCTCCAATTTGTCGTGACTGCGCCTTTTCTCCATTTTTTTGGTTTATTGGTCTCCCTTATGTTGGTGCCGGCTATCATGGGAATCGGTTCTTTCGCTTTTTTCTTTACCTCCACGATGTTTGTCATATTTGCCACAAGGCTGGCCAACAAGAGCCTGACCTATTCAGTGTTTCGTTCGGGTAAGGAGATCCTTTATATCCCTTTGACTTATATTGAAAAATACAAGGCTAAAGCGGTCATTGACATGTTTATATATCGTTTTGCGAAGGGTGGAATCGGAGCCGTTATTATCGGCCTCCAGGTAATCATGGTGGTTACAGCTATCAGGATCAACTACATAGTGATAGGGTTGATTCTCTTATGGATCCTCATCGTTCCGGTTTTGATCGGGGAATACAAAAAGCGGGAAATTGCCCGTGCTCAGGGATGACTTATTTATGAAAATGAAAAATTTTGGGGTTTGTTTCCTCAGATTAACATTCCTTATGATATCCATACTCTGTTTTGCCGGCATTCCTAACGTAACTGTAGCCATGACATCGGGAAATGATCTCGACGGCAAAAAAGAGATGGGCAGCGATCCTCCAGGGGTCTTTTTCTACCGGTTGGAGCCTTCATTTTATACGGGGTTTGCCCCTCGCTGTCAGGATCCAAAGCGGATACATATCCATCTGGGACGGGGAAATCAACTCCGGGTTACCATTGAACTGTCCGATCAGATCATCGACGAGTATCTCGCAGATCTGGCCTTAAGATACCGTATTTACGATCAACTCATCAGGGATTCCAAAATGTCTCTGAGTCAGAATATGGGCTTCGAAAGATTCAGCCGGATCATCTCGGATGAAAATATCCAAGAGATGGTGACCAAGAAAAAGAGCATGAGCAAGGAGCAGTATCGAAAGGTCAGCCTGGAGATGTTGAAAAAGCTGAACCCGGGAAAAGTGTTCCATATCAAAATCGATTTTGATCAGCGGATGCGTGAATGGTCTTCTCTTCTCGGTCCCCTGGAAGGGAAGAAATTTTCTCAAAGAGAGGGCCTGGATCTTATCAACGAGATGTTGCCGACGAGAATGACGGTAACCGAGCTGTCCATTACTCTGAAAACTAAACTTCAACATGTCTTGAATCTGTGCGGCCAGTATGGGAAGTGCAAGGACGAGGAATCCTGGGAGAGGTTTTACCTTGCTTCGGTGGATCTCTTCAATACCGCCACAGGGAAGATTTACCCGTTCAAAGGGGATATCCTTGACTTCTATGAATTCACGGTCATCTATCCTGTAGGAACCCTCAATGAATTCGCCAAATTCGAAGGCGAGAAAATTCCCCTGTACCCTTGCCCAGGCAAACGCTCTTTGTGTGTACACCAGCGTACAAAAAGGGTGGACCACATCCCCGATATCCCCTGTTACGGATATTTGCCATGGATACCCTATATGCATGTGGGCAAAACACTCCACAATTCCTTCCATAGCCTATGGTTCAGCATCGACACACGGAAAAACGGCTTTATCCCGGATGAATGGAGGAGGAATGTTAGGGAAAGCCGCTCAGGAAAACCTTACCCATATCTCTGGTTGCTCAGCCGGGGACCTATGTCCCACGGTTGCACCCATGTCAATGCCGGCCATATCTCGGAATTGCGACAGATGTTGCCTTCGGATGAGAAATTGTTGAGTCAGGTGGTGACCTACCGAAATAAATCCAATCATTTTGACGTATTTGATATTGACGGCGATGGGCAACCGCAGGTCATGGGCGTCAAGTATTATTATGCCTATTCACTAAAAGGGAAAAAACCACACAGGATGAGAGCTCCTTCCGACCGTAAGTCTTTCTATAAATGGCTCTACAAAGATCACTATCGTTATGACAGAGAGGGCCAGGTCATTTTTGAAAAGGCGGCTACCTCCAAGTTTAAGGGAACAAGGGCCGTTACGGGAAAGACGTACTACGATATTCCCCTATATGAAGCCGACTATTCGCCGGAAACCATTCAGTTTTACAAACCCACCAACATCCCTTTTGTCAGAGAGTTGAGACGCGTCAGCTCCACCTATAGCCTGAACCGCAAGGTGCTCAAATTGAACGGCAGATAGGAGGACTTGGAAGTTGAATATTGACGATTTAGAGAAAGGAAATTTGCCATTCTCAGAGATCGCGACAAATAGGCTTCTTCCTCCTGTCAATCGTCATCATGCACAGCTAATTTTCGGATTGTGCCTCTTCGTCTTTTTTAACATCTCCTGTTTTACAATCATTACCTCCTTCACCAAGAGCAATTTTCTAACGGCCATTCAGATGTCACAAGCCTTCAAAGTGGTATACAACCAGAAGCCATATTTCTTTTTGTACGGGTTTTCCGGCATCTGTTTCATATTCTTCTATCTCCTCTATCACATACTCAGCCCGAGGGCGACATTTGAATACCGAATCAAGAGGGATATCCTTTTCCTGACCGGATCTTCCTTAGTGCTCTATCTAATTGCTCTGTTCTTCCCCGGTTTCCAGCAAAGGTTTTTCCCTGCCGCAGCCTATTTTGTTGTCTACGATATCTTAGATGACCTGATTATTGTCCAGACATGGACCTTGATTAATTACTCAATTGACATCCGTGAATCAAAAAAGATCCAAAACCTGTTTCTGCTTTCAGGCGGGGTGGCCGCGTTCATCTCAGGTCAATTCATCGTCGGATTAGTTCCTCAGGATAATCAGGCCTTCTTTCTCATCCTTGTCATTATCTATTCCGGCATAAGCTATCTGATCGTGTCCCATATCTTCTCCTTTCATCGTTCCCAGATTTTTGCCACCATATCAGCAGAGAAGGTACGTCTAAAAACCTTGTTTACCTCTCAAAGGGAGTACAGGGTAATAAAATCTATCATATATATCACCATACTCATTGGTGTCTTCACTCTTTTTTTCAAGGTACTCTTTGATATCCAGGTGAATACGAGATATCCCATTCATCCTGTGAGCGTAACCGCCGTTGATCCACAATCGACCGAAATGCCGGATCCCAAGACCGAGTTTATCGGGCAATACAAGGCATTTGTCAGCCTATTCCAAGTCGCATTCCAATTGCTGTTCATCTATTTCTTTGCCAGGTTATGGCTAAACGGCCGCATCCTGTTTTCATACCCATTACTCTTGATTCCCAGCCTTGTCTTTATCCTATGGGTGTATTTTACCCGCAGGCCCGGATATGAAAACCTCCTGTTTTGGGGGACTGTCGTTGCATGCGGGGTCAACGAACTGATAAGGAGGGTTATTTTTGATTCCGCTTACCAGTTGCTTATGTTTTCCATTCCTGAGAGGCTTTGCAACGCCCTCAGAATGTATGCGAGGCTTTTGATTAAGCCGTTAGTCATCGTTGTCATCTGTCTTTTTTTTGCGATTATCCCTGCGCAAACAAGTCCCATCCCGTTCTATTGTTTTTTGCTTATTGCGCTCTTAGGCTCAATGATTGCAGTAGTATCCAGAATTCCGGGTGACTACATCTCTTCCCTTAAGAGATCGGTCCTCAGGCGACTTCCGGTTGATCGCGCTTTAGATTCGCCTGTTAGCTTCGAGGCAAATTACATAATTGAGCAATACCAAAAGATGGTGGCAGGAACGGATGATCGTTTCGGATATCTCTACATCCTCAATATCATCCGCAGCAATTACTCCCCTGACCTGGATCCCATCTTGGCCAAACTCCTTGAAAATAAATATAGAGAGGTGCGGCTGGAAGCAACTTCGGTGGTTGGCGATATGGGTATAGTCAAATTGTTCGGCCATTTGGAATCTATGTTCGGCCTGGAAACGGATTTTCAATTAAAGGAGGCCTGCCTCAAGGCAATTGCAAAATGGGGACCTTCCGATGATGGGCTTGTTCATCAGTGGATGAATCTGGATCTTCCGATACACTTCCGCAAATATGTACTCATTGCGGCATACCGCCATGGGCCGCCAGGATTAAGGGAAGAAGTTGTTCGAGAAACGGCCTCCCTTTCCCGCTCCTCGGAAAATGACAAAATCTTAGCCGGCATTTGGCTGATAGGTGAACTGGGACTTTCACATTTGAGAGATGAAGTAAAAGGTCATTTTGGTGTGGCAGATCCTATGGCGATTAAGGTTATTCTCGAGGCGGCTGCGAAATTGAAGGATTTTGAGCTTTTCACCTCGTATATAAACCATGTCGGCTATGACCGGATTCGAGATTACGAAGGCTTAAGTCGAAATCTGGCCCTTTTCGGAAACAGGGCCCTTGATATTATCTCCGACATGATCAAATCGATCACCCAATCCAAATCCGATGTCCAACTGAAAAAGTGTCTCCGGACTCTGCGGTTTATTCCTTTTCAATACTCTGTGGATTTCTTGGCCGACACTTTTCTGAATTTCAATGTTCCGCTTATCCGTGAGGAAGCCCTCAATTGTATAGCCAAGATCAAGAAGGCCGAACCGCATTTCGATTACAGCTTATTCCTGAAGAAGCTGCCTGATGAGATTAGCCGGTGTAAAAGGTACTGCCGTTACTACAAGGTGGTGATGTTATGGAATCCTAAAAGTCTGCTGTTGATCGAACTTGAGCGGAATATTGAGCATCGAGTTTGGTCCATATTCAAGGTGCTTGATATGTTCTATCCCGATCTGGGTATGTTTGATGCCTATTACCGTATTATCCTCGCATCCCCACAGCATGTGAAGGCCTCCCATGCCAAGGCCAAGTCAATTGAATATTTAGAGAGTCTAATAAAGGATGAACATCCCGAGTTTCTTCAGCTTTTAGAATCGATTGTATTTGAGGGCGGTTTCCTTACGGACGTTGCCCCCTTGTCGGGTGCGCCCATAGATGTGATGGACGTGTACGAAGATATCTTGACCCATAGCAACCACTGGCTTGAAGTCTCAGCTATACTGGATGTGCCACCAAGCATGAGAAAACGATTTGGACCCATTTTTGAGGAGACGGAAGAGATGATACCGGTCATGGAAAAGATCCATTTCTTGAGGGAAGTTCCCCTTTTTAGGGGTTTTTCAATTTCCGATATGATTATTATCGCTGAAATCACCCAGGAAATCAGGTTTGAGGCCGGGCAGGTCCTGTTTAGGGTCGGAGATCCGGGGGACGCCCTTTATTCGATCCTGGAAGGGAAGGTGGATATTGTCAATGAGAGGGAACAGCTTATAGTCAGTCTGGGTCCTCCAAGGTGTTTTGGTGAAGTTGCCGTATTGGATAAAAAGGGAAGAACGGCCAAGGCGATTTGCGTGGAGGAGTGCCTGATGCTTATGATTCCCAGGGACGATTTCCAGGAGATCTTAGAAAACTACCCGGCCTTATACAAGAATATCGTATATATCCTTACCAGTTGGTTGCGCGAGGATCAAACTAAGAAAAAGGGACTGGATTAAAGACCGGCGAAATGGGCCTTTCTGATTACAGCTCAATCATAGGCCCGGGCTCATCCTGACTCCCGATCAATATGTCGGTTCCCCCAAGACCGCAGTTTCCAAGGACCTCTGCCGCTGTCTGATGGGCCTTGTCTGGATGATTGTTGGTTTCACTCAGGTGGGCAAGGACCACTAATTTCAAATCGATATGGGAAATAGCGGCAAGGAGTTCTCCGCCCTGCTGGTTCGAAAGGTGTCCGTCCGGGCCCTTTATCCTTCTCTTAAGGTACAGAGGATAAGGCCCGTCATCCAGCATATCCGGATCATAGTTGAATTCCACGATCAGGGCCCTGCATCCCTTCAATCGTTCTTCTGCCAATCTTGTACTCCGGCCTAAATCAGTGGCAAGCCCGATCCGCGTGCCGTCCGTGGATATCACGATACCCATGGGATCGACCGCATCATGGCATTTTGTGAAGGTCTCTACGATAAGATTGTTGATTGTGATAGCTTCGCCCGTTTGAATAAGCATTGGCTTTGGAAGATTCCCCAATGTCTTCTGCGCGCGCTCAAGTGTCTTCATATTGATATATAGGGGCAGATCATAACGGCGGGCCAAAGGCCCCGCCCCTCTTATGTGATCTGAATGCTCATGGGTAAGAATAATGGCGTTCAGGCTTTTTGCAGACACCCCTAAAAGATTTAGACGTCGCTCAATCTCGCGACAACTCAAACCGGCGTCAATCAAAACCCTCGCACCGTTTGTCTCCACATAGCAGGCGTTTCCTTCGCTACCAGAGGCAAGAATAGAAAATCTTATCACTCTCTTCATCTGATCCCGCTGTGGCCAAAACCTCCCTCTCCTCTTGGCGTTGCGTCAAGATCCTCCGTCTCTAAGATATCGGCCTTGTATACCTTAGATATCACCATCTGGGCGATACGGTCTCCTCTTTTGATTATGAAGGAATCCTCCCCCCAGTTGATAAGAATGATGCCTACTTCCCCCCTGTAGTCGGAATCGATGGTCCCCGGTGAATTTATAATGCCGATACCATGGTTAAGGGCTAAACCGCTTCGGGGTCTGATCTGTGCCTCGTATCCGGGGGAGATAGAGATGCTCAGGCCTGTGGGAATGAGTTTTATGTGACCAGGGTTTAATGAGACAGGGCCTTCAACACAGGCCCTGATATCCATACCGGAAGATCCTTCGGATTCATACCGGGGCAGGGGAAGCCCTTTGTGAGTCTTAAGAGGTTTTACTTTAACGCAGATACGATCCAAACGGTAACCCCAAAGGATTGATGATTGAATATTTAATATTAATGATTGTCGATTGATGATTGGCGACCTTGACATTCTCTATTTGAAGGATGCCCAATATGCAATATTCAATACTCAAGGAGGCCCCTGTCAAGGTCTTCATCCTTAAGGGGCCCTAAAGCGGCGAAGGAGATCTTGCTCTCTCTGAAGGTATCGTTTGCGGTCTCAATCACTTCATCAATGCTGACTCGCTCTAAATTGGTTGCTAATTCTTCATGATCGACATATCTTCCAAAAACAAACTCGTTTTTTGCATTCCGCATCATCCGGTTATCTGCGCTTTCAGAGGCTAAGTAAATACCGCCTATAAGATGCTCTTTGGCCGCTGTTAGATCCGGTTCGGTCAATTCGCCCTCGCACAGCTTCCTGATTTCATTCCGGATCGTCTCAAGCACTCGATTCAGATTGCGCTGTTCTGTTGCCGCATAAACCCCTAAGAGACCCGCATCAACATATGTGGATAAAAATGAGTACACGGAATAAGCCAAGCCCCTTTTTTCCCTGATCTCCTGGAAAAGACGGGAACTCATATTCCCCCCTAAAATCGTATTAAGTATAGCGCAGGCGAATCGTTTTTCAGCCACCTGGGAAGGCGCTTCTCCTCCGAGACAGACGTGTACCTGCTCCAATTCCTTAAAATGGACGGAAAGGCCCCCATTGGATAAAGGGGCACTTCGTACCGAACTTAGACCGCTCTCTCCAGGCGCAGACTCAAAAACAGGTTCAAAATATGAGACCATTTTCTGGTGATCCACATCCCCTGCCGCCACTACGAGGATATTCTCGGGGGTATACGATTTTTGGATATAATTGAGGATAGACTCTTTACTAATTGCGGATACGGTTTCCCCGGTTCCTAAAATAGATCGTCCGATCGGGTGCTCGGCCCAGAAAAGACGATTGAAGAGCATATGGAGATTTTCATCAGGAGAGTCCTCCGTCATGTTGATCTCCTGAAAGATTACCTCCCTTTCACGCTCCATATCGACGGGATTGAAGGTCGGATTCAGGAAGATATCAGAGAGGATTTCAGCCAAAAGCCCAAAGTGTTTGCCTAAGACCCTTCCGTGAAAACAGGTGTTCTCTTTACCAGTGAATGCATTTGACAGTCCACCTATGGCGTCGAGATCCTTGGCTATCTGGAGGCCGCTCCGGTTCCGGGTCCCTTTGAAACTCATATGTTCGATAAAGTGGGAAACCCCGTTCTCCGAACTCATCTCATCGCGTGACCCTATATTGATCCATATACCGAGAGAAACGGATCGAAGATGCTCTAACCGCTCGGAAATAACCCTGACTCCGTTCTTCAGTGTTGTCTTATGATACATTATCCAGGCTTTCTCCGAGAGCGGCCTTGCGCGAGAGGCGAATTCTTCCATCGTTCCCCACCTCCAAGACCTTTACCAGCACCTCATCACCTTCATTGAGCACATCCGTGACCTTATTGACCCTTTCATTAGCCAACTGGGATATATGGACCAGGCCGTCCGTGCCGGGGAAGATCTCTACAAATGCGCCGAAATCCATTATCTTGACCACTTTCCCCATGTAGAGTTTGTCGACCTCCGCCTCCTGGACAATCTCTCTGATCATCTTTAGGGCAGAGTCAGAGCAATCTCTGTCAGGAGAGGAAACCGTGACAATTCCCTCATCATCCACGTCAATTCTGGCGCCAGAGGTGTTGGAAATCTCCCTGATCGTTTTTCCGCCGGGGCCGATGAGGACTCTGACCTTTTCAGCATTAATCTTGATCGAGGTAATAATTGGGGCGTATTCCGATACATCCGTTCGCGGTTGGGTAATGGCCTTTTCCATCTCATCTAATATAAAAAGGCGGCCATCTTTCGCCTGTTCAAGGGCCTGTTGCATTATCTCTTTTGTGAGCCGTTCAATCTTTATGTCCATCTGTAAGGCTGTAATCCCGTCACGAGTGCCGGTTACCTTGAAGTCCATATCCCCGTAATGGTCTTCATCCCCTATAATATCGGTAAGCACTGCTACCTTGTCACCATCAGTTACAAGTCCCATGGCTACACCGGCAACAGGCGCCTTGATAGGCACACCGGCATCCATTAGGGAGAGGCATCCGCCACACACGCTCGCCATGGAGGAAGAACCGTTTGACTCTAAGATCTCCGAGACAACCCGAATACAGTATTTAAAGTCATCCCCTTCAGGCATTACAGGTAAGAGGGCCCGTCTCGCTAAGGCGCCATGGCCGATCTCCCTGCGCCCCGGTCCGCCAAGTCTCTTGGCTTCGCCCACGCTGTAGGGAGGGAAATTGTAGTGAAGTATAAATGATCTGAAATGATTACCGTAGATAGATTCAATCCTCTGTTCATCCCTTTCTGTTCCCAACGTTGTCAAGACCATTGCCTGGGTCTCGCCCCGTGTAAAAAGGGCAGATCCATGAATGCGCGGTAATAGGCTCACATGGCATTCTATCGGTCTGACCTTATCAAATGGGCGTCCGTCCATTCTTTTTCCCTCCGACAACATCATATGACGGACCATTTTCTTTTCAAGGTCGTGTACGGCCTCTTTGATTTCCGATCCCTTTCCTTCATACTCATCTAAAAGAGCGTCCAGGGTATGCTCCCCGGCCTCTTTCCTTTTCTGTTGCCGCTCCATTTTGTCTGAAGTGACAATTACTTCTTTTAAAAGAGGGGTGGCGGTTTCAATGATTTTTGTCTGAAGCGACTCGTCAATATCGGCAGGGGGAATAACCCTCTTTGGTTTGCCCGCTTCCGCCTTGAGGGCATCCTGCATGTCAAGCATCGGCTGAATAGCTTCGTGACCGTAAAAGATTGCCTCAATCATATCAGACTCAGGAACAAAGAGGGCTCCACCCTCAACCATGACAACGCCATCCCGATTACCGGCAACAATCAGATTGATATCGCTTTCCACCTGCTCGCTGATTGTGGGATTGGTTATAAACTGATCGTCAATTCTTCCCACCCGAACTCCTGCAATCGGCCCGGAAAAAGGGATATCCGAGATCTCAAGTGCGGCCGAAGCGCCTAACATGGCCAACATATCGGACTCATTTTCTTTGTCAGTGGAGAGGACGGTCGCGATAACCTGGGTCTCAAAACGATAGTTTTCAGGGAACAGGGGCCTGAGAGGCCTGTCTATCAAACGCGATGTCAGCGTCTCCCCTTCGCCAGGTCTTCCCATATCCCTTCGAAAAAAGTTGCCCGGGATATTGCCGCCTGCATAAGACATTTCCTGGTATTCAACGGTCAGAGGCAGAAAATCGATTCCTTTACGAATTTCATCTGTAGACACCGCTGTTACTAATACGACGGTCTCCCCATATGTAACGACTACGGACCCGCTTGCCTGTTTTGCAATACGACCCGTTTCTATATTAAGGGTCTTGCCATTGACCTCGATTGAACTATTCTTTATCATTGTCTTCTTTATCCTTTCGCCCGGTTTGATAAGGATGTCGGGCATCGAATTTTTGGAATTCGCAAATTTCGCAATCTACTTACGAATGCCGAGTTTTTTGATCAGATCCTGGTATTTCCCTGAATCTTTCTTTTTCAGGTAATTGAGAAGTCTTCTCCTCTGGCCGACTAATTTCAAGAGCCCCCGTCGTGAATGGTGATCCTTTTTGTGTATCTTAAAATGACCTGTAAGATATTTAATTCGACTGGTAAGTAAGGCAATCTGAACTTCGGGCGAACCGGTATCTGTTTCATGGACTTTAAACCGTTCAATGACTTCTCTTTTTGCTCCCGCTGTCAAAACCACTTTTTATACCTCCTCTAAGTTAATTTGTTTCAATTTGCCAAGGACAAGATCCGTAGCGCATGGTGCAGATGGTGATGCGTTGCGCTATGCTCTACGCGGAAAATACCCTCTCTATCTTAGTCTTGACACGACTAACCTCATCCTCTAAATTTACTTTCATGATCGCTACAAGTTTACTGTTGCTGACAAGTTTGATCCATCCATCATTTAGACCCGAATGTATGCCGGTTTGGCGTTTCGGACCGACAATCAATTCTTCCCATACCGGTTGGTATCCATGTCGCACCTTTTCAGCAAGGGCCGCATTAATTACTACTTCTCCCATATCAAGGAGCGCGTCTCTAATGGTAAGCACTTTTTTTGATAATAATCCCTCACGAGCTTTGTCCGTAATCTCTGAAGAGGGAAGGGCATCCTCAACGTCGAAAGGGCCGCTCTTCAGCCTGCGCAAAGATCGAAGGTGCCCGCCAGGCCCTAAATCCCTTCCGAAATCCACTGCGAGACTCCTGATATAGGTCCCACTGGAGCATCTGATCCGCATTGTGATCTGTGGGAGATTAACCGACAGGATATTAAGAGAGTAAATAGTAACCTCCCGCGCCTTAAGGTCCACGCCCTGACCGCTTCGGGCCAGTTTGTACGCCCGAGTGCCCTTATGTCTTATGGCTGAATAAGCCGGCGGAACCTGGCGGATCTTACCCACAAATCTGTCGACGCTCTCCCGGATATATTCAGGTCTCAGATCAGGCACGTGGCTGGTTCTTAACACTTTCCCTGTTGGATCTAAGGTGTCCGTTTCAACACCCAATTCCACGGTAGCCAAATAAACCTTCTCAGCAGACATGATAAACTGAGAGAGCTTTGTTCCCTGGCCTAAAAGGATGATCAACAACCCGGTTGCAAATGGATCTAATGTCCCGGCGTGCCCGACCTTGACAGGATCACTTCCTCGGAATAAGGTTTTGACCTTCTTAACCACCCCATAAGAGGTTTCGCCAGGCCCCTTGTCAGTTAAGAGTATTCCATCAGCTGCATGTCCCATCCAAAAACCGGTGAGCCTCTTTTAAAAAGTCGTTCTTTACGTTCTTTAAAGATCCTTGGGACGTGAATCCGGCGGCCCGGATGTGTCCCCCGCCTCCGAACCGGGATGCCAAATTAGCCGCATTTAGCCAACTGTTCGATCGGAGACTGAATTTGCAATCATTTTCTCCTGTTTCACGAATTAAGACACCAAGCTCAACCCCAAAGATAAATCGGGGATAATCCACAAGTCTCTCACTATCAGACTGTTGTGCCCCGGCCTTTTGAAACATCTCCTGAGAGAGTATCATGATAGCGATACTTCCCTCATGATGGAATTCAATTGTGCTCAGGGCCATTTCTAACAATCTTAGTCGGGGCAGGCTATAGCTATCCATAACCTTCTTTGATATCTCCCAGGGGTCTGCCCCCCGCTCCATCAAGGATGCCGCAATTCTCAGGGCCTCAGCCGTGGTATTGCTATATCTGAAGGAACCGGTGTCTGCCTGGATGGCGGCAAATATATTACCGGCAACATCAGCGCCCATTGGAAAACCTGCTTTTTCTAACAATCTGAACACCAGTTCGCCTGTAGAAGAGCTTTCGGGTTCAATCAGGTTCAGATCTCCAAAGGACTCGTTGGTTTCATGATGGTCAATATTTATCACGAGTCGATAATTTCTTAGATGATTCTCGAACTCTCCCAACCTGGACTTCTCAGCACAATCCAGGGCCACGGCAGCATCAAAATCCCCGTCGGCATTAAGTATATTGACGATTTCGTCAGCCCCTTTCAAGAGATTCAGGGGAGGTTGAATGGGGTCCTGGGCAAGAAGCGAAACGTCCTTACCCGCATCAGACAGGCTCTTGCCAAGGGCGAGCATGGAGCCGAGGCCATCACCATCCGGGTCCTTATGGGTCATAAGCAGAAAACGCTTCCCTTCTGCTAACACTGTTGCAATCTTGCCAAGAGACCTCATCGTTCTTTTTCATTTCCCCTGATTTTCTCAAAGACCCGTTCCATATGACTCCCGCCTTCTAAAGAAGGATCATGCACAAACGAAATCTCAGGGACATAACGCAGCTCCATCCTGATGCCGATTTCTCTCTTTATAAATCCTTTGGCGCTGTTCAGGCCTGCCTGGGCCTTTTCTATCTGCCGTTGATCCCCTACAACACTGTAAAAGATCTTGCCCCGTTTAAGATCATCGCTAAGACGGATTCCGGTCAAGGTGACTCCCTGAACCCTCGGGTCTTTTACCTTTTCTAAGAGAAGAAAGGCGATTTCTCTTAAGATCAGGTCCCCCACTCTCACTGATCGTTTGCCTGGCAGCATTTCCTATCCTCTCTTCATAGATTATAAATATCCATTTCAGTATTCACAATTTGTGCGAGGTATAGTGAATCGAGAAATTCGAGTATGTGGTTTAAGGAAGAGTCAATGTGACGCCGGTCATTCCCTATTGCACTGATTCCCAACTCAATTTTCTGCCACTTATCATTGGAGCCAACCTCTGCAACGGAAACATTGAACTTGGCCTTCACTTTATCCACCATGCTCCGGACTACCTTTCGTTTCCCCTTGAGAGATCGGTTGTCGAAGAGCCTAAATTCTATTTTCAAGGTCCCAACCACCATATTTTACAACTCCGCAGCTACTTCCTCCACCTCATAGACCTCAAAAATATCCGCCGGTTTTACATCACTGAAGTTCTCCAAACCGATACCACATTCATATCCGGTCTGGACCTCCTTGACATCCTCTTTAAATCGTCTGAGCGAGGCGAGCTTCCCATCAAAGACGACCACGTTGTCCCGCAAGAGCCTAACGTGTGCATTCCTGTCAACATGACCATCCGTGACCTGACATCCTGCAACCGCGCCCACTTTTGGAACACGAAATATCTCTTTGACCTCTGCGTGGCCAATAACATGTTCTTCCAGAACCGGCTCTAATAGGCCGGTCATGGCAAGGCGAATATCCTTGATGGCATTATAGATGACGTCGTAGTACCGAATATCGACATTTTCTTTTTCAGAAACTTCAACAACGCGTGGGGTTGCCCTTACATTGAACCCGATAATAATAGCTCCTGAGGCGGTAGCAAGCATCACATCCGACTCTGTAATAGCTCCAGTTGCCGAATGAATGACATTGAGTTTGACCGCTTCTGTACTCTGTTTGACTAATGAATCAGAAAGCGCTTCCGCTGAACCCTGGACGTCTGTCTTTAAAATAATACTAAGTTCCTTCACATTCCCCTTGCTTATCCTGTCAAAAAGGTCATCGAGACTTACCGGACCTCTCTTTCCCAGGTCCTGCTTCTGACTCTTGGCCTTTCGATGTTCAATGATCTGTTTAGCGGTTTTTTCATCCTTTACAACTACAAATTCATCACCTGCCATGGGAACGCCTGAAATACCGTACAGTTTGACAGGAACAGACGGTCCGGCGCTTTTCATCATCCTTCCCCTGTGATCAAGCATTGCCCTCACTCGACCAAAATGATCTCCGCAGACGAATTGACACCCCGGACTGAGTGATCCGTTCTTTATCAGGACTGTGGCCACTGGCCCCCTGCTTTTGTCCAATTCCGCTTCAATAACAGTTCCTCGGGCCTCTCTGTTGGGATTGCCCTGCAATTCGAGCATTTCAGTCTGAAGCAATATAAGGCCTAATAGATCTTCGACCCCTTCACCGGTTTTGGCCGAAACATGCCCTAACAAGGTTTCTCCACCCCATTCCTCAGGAGCAAGATCGAGTTCAGCGAGTTCCCTCTTTACCTTTTCTGGATCTGCTTCCGGTTTATCGATCTTATTAACTGCAACCACTATCGGTATATTTGCCGCGCGGGCGTGATTAATGGCTTCCTTTGTTTGAGGCATGGCGCCGTCATCTGCTGCCACAACCAGCACTATGATGTCAGTGACTTTTGCCCCTCTTGCCCGCATGGCAGTAAATGCCTCATGCCCTGGGGTGTCTAAGAAAACGATATCACCACTTGCGGTTTTGACATAATAGGCCCCGATATGTTGCGTAATGCCCCCTGATTCCCCTCCTATGATATTCGATTTCCGAATATAATCGAGCAGCGAGGTCTTCCCGTGATCAACATGCCCCATAATGGTTACCACGGGCGGTCTCGGAGACAGATCTTCAGGTGGGTCAACAATGTCCGAAAGAAAATTCTCCTCCTCAAAGGTATCCAGTTCAAGTTCGAAACCCAAGTCATCTGCCACAACAGATGCGGATTCAAAGTCTATGGGCTGATTAATGTTTGCCATTACACCCAAATTAATCAACCGCTTCATCAGTTCAGCCGCCTTGGTTCCCATGGCCTTGGCTAAATCGACGACCGTGACGAACTCCTGGACCTTGATCCTCCTCTTTATGGCCTTGGGAACGGTAATTTCGGTATGCTTAAACTTTCTGGATATCTCTTTCCCTTTCCTGCCGCCTTTCGGGCCTTTACGTTTGCGGGAGCGACCACCGTAAAGATCGGCACGTTCGTACACCTCCTTCTTTCGCCGCCGAAATGTTCCTTTGGCAGGGTCATCTTCGGTCTTTACACCTTTTCGGCCTTTCTTCTTCTTTTTTTTGGAGGGTATCCCCTTTTTCGGTTTTTCTTCCTTCTCCTTTGGGGGCCCCAGAGGAGACTCAGTTATTGATGCCTTAGCAGGAGGAACCTTTTTCTCGACCGCAGCTTTCTTGGCCAAAAGATCCTTCAGTGGACCTTCCTCAGGACTCATTATGATCTTGGCCGGTTGATCAGCTTTTTTCTTTTTCCCTCTTTTCGGCTTGCCCTTAGCTCGTTTAACAGGCTTTTCGGCCTTCTTGTCCGGAAGTTCCGGTCTTGTCTCCTTTGCCTCGGCCAAAGGTGTTTCTGTGGGAGGGCTGACCTCCTTTTTTTCTTCAGGTGCGACAGGGATGGAAGGCTTTTCTTCTAACCCAGGTTCTCCCTTTGGCGTGTCGTCAACAGCGGGTATTTCCTTGATTTCCCGCTTTTTCTCCAATACATCTGCTTCGGGGGCGGTTTTCGTTTCTATGGCTTTTTCTTCATCTACCGCAGTTTCGGGGGGGGGCTGCTCGACTCTTACAACCTTCTTACGCCTGCGAATCACCGTAGGTTTGATTCTTTTTTCCACCATCACTTCTGATACAGCTCCGGACACAATCTCCCTTGCCCTGGCAACCGATTGTTCATCAAGAGTGCTCATGTAATTCTTGACGTCCATCCCACCGGCGGTGAGCTTCTCCACCAGCTTCTTGCTCTCAAGGTCGAGCTCTTTTGCTAATTCATAAACCCTGACTTTAGCCATTGATTCCCCCAAAAATTATTCAAATTGGCCGTACACCAGCCTGTCTCCTGTCCTGAATGCCCTATTGAGACGTCCGCTCGTTTTCAGGGCCGTCAAACAGGATTTATCAGCACAGACATAGGCGCTCCGGCCCTTTCCTTGCCCGCTAATGTCTTGAGCTACCACCCCTCCGGCAGTCAAGGCGAGCCTGATCAAATTCTTCTTACCCCGCTTTGTGCCGCAGCATATGCATGTCCTTATGGGAATGTGCCCTTTCCCTTTACTCATCAGAAGCTTTTACGCTTTCGGTTTCAGATCCCCCAACCTTATCTGTTTCAGATGTTTCACGATCGGAGAGATCTTTGACTTCTGTTTCACTATCATCCTGATCAGGTAGATCCTCTATCTCAGACTTTCCCTTCCGATTTGTCTCAGCGTCTTCATCGTCAGGGGCATTTTTGTTTGTGGCTTCACCGCTCTCATTCTCTAAGGCATCTTCTGCCTCCGGTTCTTCCGGCGTATCTTTTTCAGCTCGTTTATTGATATAACGGCTGGCCTCTTTAATAAGCTCCTCTGCCCTCGATTCTGACATCCCCTTGATAGGGAGTAGATCTTCAACTCTGGCCTCTGCAACATCCCCGGCAGATTTAAAGTCGGCCTCATATAGATCGGTAGCTCTCTTTTCCCCGATTCCCTGCAGATCAAGGAGGGATCGGTATCCATCCTTGAGTGCGTCATTATAATTGGTTTCGCCGGCAACGTCCAATCTCCATCCGGTTAATCTCGAGGCCAACCGCACATTCTGGCCCCTTTTTCCTATTGCCAATGACAACTGGTCATCGGGGACCACTACTTCCATACTGCGGTTTTCTTCATCTACGATGACCCTCGTAATTTCAGCGGGCGCCAAGGCATTACATATGAATTTTGCTGAATCAGGGTCCCATGTGACAATATCTATCTTCTCCCCGCGCAGTTCCTGTACCACTGCCTGGACCCTTCTCCCCTTCATGCCTACACACGCCCCCACCGGATCCACATCAGGGTCTTTAGAACTTACCGCAATCTTGGCCCTGGCTCCAGGTTCTCGGGCGACCTGCATTATTTGCACGATACCTTCAGAGATTTCGGGGACTTCATTTTCAAACAGGATCGCCAAAAAATTTGGATGGGTCCTGGAAAGTATAATCTGCGGCCCACGGCTGAACTGTTTTACCTCTAAGATATATGCCCTGATTCGGTCGCCCTGTCTGTAAGACTCCCTCGGCATCTGCTCCTTTTGTGGCAGCTCGGCTTCTGCCCTCCCCACATTGACAATAATTCCGCCCCTGTCAAATCGCTGCACGATCCCGTTGAGGACCTCGCCACGCCGGTCTTTAAAATCCTCAAAGACCATATCTCTCTCAGCCTCTTTCAGGCGCTGCATTATCACCTGTTTGGCTGATTGGGCTGCGATTCTTCCAAAAGCGTCAGTATCCATCTTGGCCCCGAGGCTGTCCCCTACTTCAGATTCGGAATCCATTTCGTGGGCATCCTTGAGGGATATCTGAAGATTTTTGTTTGTTACCTCCTCAACGACTTCCTTGAATTCGAAGGCCTCAATCTCCCCCGCGTCCTCATTATACCTGACCTCGAGATCGTAATCCGGGCCGAATTTCTTGCGAGCTGCTGCCTTCACTGCCTCCTCAAGCGCTTCTATCAAGACATTCTGTTCAACACCCTTTTCACGGCTTACCTGGTCAATAACCCTTTTCAAATCCGAAATCATCACTTAAGCTCCATAAAACGCTAAATTCTTCAATTCTAAAAATCATACACCAAATTAGCTTTTTCAACATCCCTATAAGAAAGCAAAATCAAATCATCTTTTACCCTCAGACACAAAATCCCGTCCTGAAAGGATTGCAGGCTGCCTCTAAAATTTCGCTGCCCTTCAAGGGGGGTGGCCATCCTTATTTTGATGTTCTTTCCAACAGCCCTCTCAAAATCCTTTTCCTTTTTAAGGCGTCTGTTGATGCCCGGAGATGAGACTTCCAGGACATATCCTTGATGGAAAATATCTTTGATTTCAATCAGATCGCCGATCTCTCTGCTCACCTCGGCGCAGGTATCTAAGGTGATTCCTCCAGACTGATCCACATAGATCCTGAGTATCCACCTGCCATGTTCAGAAAGATATTCAATATCAACCAGTTCAATCTCCATCTCATCAAGAATCGGTTCAATAAGGGCGGTTACCTCTTTCATAACCGGGCCGGTCACTTCTAACATAGCCTGAATCTCAATCCTATAAAACAAAAAAGCGGGCTATGACGCCCGCTTCCCCTTTGCAGACTAAATTGTAAAGCGCTCTATTACATAAGATCCTTTGAATAAAATATAGAAGGAATTATGAAAAACCAACGCAGTGTCCGCAATCCGAAGTAGATCAATCGCTCTTAAAACCGGTTGACAACCTCAAAAAGGGGGAATAACGTCAAAACCTACTAACAAGTAATGGAGCGGGCAACGGGGTTCGAACCCGCGACACCAAGCTTGGGAAGCTTGTACTCTACCAACTGAGCTATGCCCGCTCAGTACTCCATTATAGCCCATCCATTTACTGTGCCGTATAGCAAGATAATATAGTTAATTCCAGCAGTCAAGAAATATTTTGACCTGCCAAAGCCTGAAACTCCAAAAAACTTGACATTGAACAGGGATGAAAATAAAGTCTTTCTAAAATTCCTTCAATCGCAAAATCATAAAAAGGAGAAAAAGAATACTTTTGGAAGATGACTCTGAACAGGGATTTTTTGGCCTAATCAAATCCTTGATCAAGAAAAAGACACGCTTAGACCACAGCAACGATCTGGCTGAGGAAATCCATGACCTTATGGATGAAGGTCAGGCCAAGGGTCTTATCACCAATGAAGAATCCCATATGGTCTACGGCGTGCTCGACCTCAAAGAGACAGCGGCCCACTCCATAATGATTCCCCGGACCGAAATCTCCTCCGCTTCAGTAGATTTCACCCTTGGTGAAATCATTGATCTCGTCACGAATTGCGGGCATACCAGAATCCCCATTCACAAAGACGATATTGATCACATTGTGGGGATCCTTCACTCAAAGGATCTTCTCAAACTCTTAGGCGAAAATCCTGATTCCAGGATCTCCCTTGATATCCTCAGAAAGCCCTTTTTTGTGCCTGAAAACCGGCGAGTCAGTGATCTCCTGAAAGACATGCAAGAAAAAATGACCCACTTATCTATAGTTACTGATGAGTATGGGGGCACTGCCGGCATTATCACCATTGAAGATATCTTAGAGGAAATTGTCGGGGAAATCATGGATGAGCATGATCACGAAGAGCCCCTGTTAGAGGTGCTTGACGATGGATCTATTTTGGTAGATGCCCGTTTAGAGGTGGAAAAATTAGGAGCACAACTCAAAATAGACCTGCCAGAGGGAGACTTTGAATCAGTAGGTGGCTTTCTAATTCACCTCATCGGAAGAATACCGGAAGTGAACGAAAAGGTATCGTTCCAAGACATTGAAATGATAATTAAAAAGGGGGACGATCGAAAAATTGAGGAGGTCTTGATTACCCGCAAGGATGAACCAGGTTCCCCAGAGGAGGAAGCCCCATAGTCGTTCCTTAATTACAAAGGCAGTTACGGGTATGATTACAAGACAAGCCTCTTCTTCATTACGCAATCTACTCCTTGCTATCCTGTCCGGTGTCCTATTGACATTAGCCTTCCCTCCCGGACACCTTTCATTTGTTGCATGGTTTGCCCTGATTCCCCTCCTGAAAAGCATTGAAACCGCATCGCCTTATAAGGCCTTCAGATTAGGTCTTGTTTCTGGCCTGATCCACTATCTTACTCTGATTTACTGGATCATAGTAGTGCTCGGACGCTACGGAAACCTGAATATCTTTGTTGCCCTTTTCGCACTTCTACTCCTCTCCCTTTACCTCTCACTCTATCTTGCCCTCTTTGCCTGTTTAACAACCTGCCTCAAGGATTCCCGTTTCTCTATTATTCTAATGGCGTGTTTCTGGGTTGCCATAGAATACCTGAAGGGGCATCTTTTAACTGGTTTTCCCTGGTGCCTCTTAGGGTACACCCAATATGAGCAGCTATATCTAATTCAAATTTCAGATCTTTTTGGGGTGTACGGCATCTCTTTCTTAATTGTCTTTGCAAACGGACTCATCTTCCGCATGCTTACAAGGCGTCACCACGAGACCAATGCCTCTCTCAAATGGAGCCTCCCACTTCTTTCCATCTTCCTGATCGGGGCATTGATATATGGGCATCACCACCTCTCCGTTAACAGGGCAGGCGAAAAGAGCGGCTACCATATAAACGCAGCTATCATACAGGCCAACATTAACCAGTCTGTCAAATGGGATCCAGCATACCAGATGGAGACCATAAGAACCTACAAACGATTGACCCGCTCTACCAGGGCATTTAAACCCCAATTAATTGTGTGGCCAGAGACATCGCTACCCTTTTTTTTCCAGGATAGCCGGGAGTTCTCTCCAAAAATATTTTCGCTTGCAGATAAGTCGGGGGCTATTCTCCTCTTCGGCAGCCCGGCCTACAAACGTATCCGGGGCACAATAAGGTACTAC
>Ga0190283_1000300_pt1 | contig 26816 bp, 18 predicted proteins | sample 48691801_MG_FD_161669 | JGI IMG/M metagenome (GOLD analysis project Ga0190283, IMG submission 161669) | Hydrothermal vent microbial mat bacterial communities from Southern Trench, Guaymas Basin, Mexico - 4869-18-0-1_MG | ecosystem: Environmental > Aquatic > Marine > Hydrothermal vents >...
TATCATTAGCAACCAGAAAAACATTATAATCTTTTTTCATGTATTTTTTACTATTTAATAAAACTTTTGCAATTCCTTCAGCATATGATTCCCTGGCCGCTTTGCCTTGTCCTTTAAATAAAGGCCCGATTTCTAATTCGTCTTTTCGATTAAATCCAAATAAATCATATGCATAAGCATGTTGCTCATGATAATTTATTAAACCAACATACGGAGGACTTGAGAAAATGCCGGAGATTTTATTACTTTTGACTAATTTTCCGAAATCAGGATTTTTTTTATTGATTTCTTGAAAAATATTTATTGCTTTGCTGTCTCCAACCAAACATTTTTGAAAAGTATCTGTTCGAAGTTTATCAAATTGAATAATTCGTTTGATAGTATCTTGTGTATATCTTTTCCACCAACCTAATATAGAAAATAACGGTTTGCATATTTTACCGTGTTTTTTACAATAATATGTTGTCGTTACTGTGTCTACTAAAGTTCCTAAATCAGCATGAGTTGTTGCGCGACACGACCGAACTGTGCGACTCAAAACCAAAGCAAGGATTTTTTTTGTTGAAATATTCTCAATGGTTTTAATTTGTTCAAAAACAAAATCTATTTCATCTCTTACAACTTGCAGAAACCATTTGTCAAGAAATGTTTCGCTTTCTTTTTGTTTTAATTTTATTTGATATTTTTCAATTAATTGATTATATATTTTTGAAAATTCAATTTCTTTTTCATGACCATATTCTTTTTCGTTAACTTCTTTTTTTCTTACTCTAAATTTAAAATCAGGTGATGGAAAATACTGACTATTAAAATTTTTCAACTCGTCCAATAGTTTGTTTTCAAATTCAATATTATTTTTATTTTTTTGAAATTCTTTAAGTTTTTGCGTAATAATATCAGAAGTATTTTTTATATCATTGATGTCATATTTTCCAACTTTGACATTGCTTATAAAAGCGTTAAATGCAGAAATATCAATGCCAATCGAATGTAAATTTAATTCATTGGCTTGCACAAGAGTTGTCCCGCTCCCACAAAAAGGATCTAAAATTATATCGCCATCATTAAAAAAAATCCTTTTCTTAAAGTTATCGGTATGCTTGTCGAGAAAATACTCTACAAGTTGAGGAATAAACTTGCCTTTATATGGATGTAACCGATGAACATGTTTGGTTGTTTCAGATTCTTTATATTCAGAAAAAGATAAATGCCAGTTCAGATCATCGCCCAACTGTTTCTTCCATCTATCTTCTTTAGTCTCGTGATGTGATTTGTAAAATTTATATTAATATAATATTAAAATTAATGATTAGTGTCAAAATCAAATTATTTTATTGAATTAATTTAACAACAAATATTGTCGAATGTAACCGACAAATTCGGTGGTTTGCGACATTACCCACCATTTAGGCGATTTTTCGGATCAGGTTCGGGCAAGTTTTGTAATTTTCGTAATAGATGCTTAGAAGCACCTGGAATTTTTGACGGATTAGGATAATTGGTACCGGTTTCATTTGTTATTGCTTCCATCTGTATTATCGGACTCGTTGGTAGCGGCGACAGTTGTGATGGCGCTACAATAATTTTTGGGATAAAAGTATTTGGCATTTTTCCCGGTAGCCAGTGCTGAATTGCTTGCAGTGTCAGTGTTGAAATCAATAATGCCCAGCCAAAACTGAGAAAGGTCCCAATTATGATATACTCGGCAACTTTGCGTTCCTTAGCATTTTTGATCTCACCAAATCGAAGAATTGACTTTGCAGCAATGAGGAATCCGATCCCGGTTGGTTGCTTTATGAGAATTAATAGCAAAACAAGAAAGCGCTCTAGCCATCCAATGTATTGACCTCCTTTTTTCAATCCCGCAATGTCGTTTTTGGCAATTTCTTTCTTGAATGGGTTGGTTGCTTTTCCAATCATGTTCCCGCCGGCTGGAACGAGAAGAAGCAATCCCGATATTAAACACAGCGTTGCGAAATACCACTTTTGGTGCCCGACATTCAAAACCGTGGACCAGCAACCGTCACTTGAGGTATCATGAAAAATATAAGCAAGCACTGCCAATACAACCAAGTGTACAAACTGGTCGATTAAGAAGTTTACAAACGAATCCTTCATTTTGTAAACTTTGATGGTATCCATGACGAAGTGCGTTAGAAATATTATGAGCAGAACCGGCCAGTAAAATGTGCCCATCAATAACCACGCGGCAATAGTCACAATAGCGGCATGAAGAAGCAATACTCCAGCATTGCGCTTGTGTTTCACCATCCGGTCAGTCTGGAAAAAGAAATCCCCAAGGAGGTGCGCGGTCAGGATTATTAAGAATGTTTCTGCCATTTTAGCCAGACAACCATTAAAGGTTGTTTCTCGTTAGACAACCGTTTCCGGTTGTTATGCTCTGTTGGATTTCAAAACAGAAGCCCATGCAATCTTCTCGAACTTATGGATTGCTTCCCGAATTACATACCAGTTTGCTGCTTTCAGAACATTAGACACGTTTTGCTTTGAAACAATGGGTTGCAGTTTTTCAGCAATTTTTTCATGGGTTAGTTCTTTCGGGTGAACAGCAATGCATACAATTTCAGCTTGGCGTTTAGTCCATTGGTTAATGAGTGAGTCACAAAGATGCCCTACAACTGGCAACCACTCACACAAAAGACCAGTTGCCTTTGGTACCTCAATGGTCATGTTTGAATACTGTGTCATTTCGTCCAAACCATAACCTGATACAAGAAATGCTTCACCTGTCGAAAGTGATATCCGGCGGTGTGAGATGTTTTCTGCCTTCCCTAACCCAATAGAGATACGGCTATCTGCTTTTCCTTCTGCGCGTAAAGACGCACGTAAGAAAACCCCTACTCGCATTGCTAAATCCGGGTTCTTGAGTAGTAATTGCCAAGCATCTCCCCGGAAAAACTCAGGCTTGCCGTAAATCAATCCACGCGACCAATCCTTCACCACATCCACATTGCTGCGCAGAGAAGAACGAACCGCATCAAGATCTTGCTTTGATAGGAGACTGGATTTAATGATGTCTCCGGTGAGTACCGCGAAGTATTCGTTTTGATTCATAAAGATTTTCTCGGATTGTATTTGTGATAATAGTTTTAAGCCCACCTAATTTGTTTAATGCTAATATAATATCAAAATTAAAGTTTTGTGTCAAAACACAATTAATGCTTTTTTTCCAATTTGTGTTGGTTTTATCTATCATTATATGTGTTTTTATAGTATTATGTTGGCTTTATCAAACAATTTTGTCGATTGCATTCGACAAATAATGTTGATTGAATTTCTTTGCGACTATTGCGTTATAAATTTCAATCTCTAATCGTTTGCGGATTGTATTCGCGAAGTTTTTTGTCCACGCATTTAATATCAAATTTGGCAAACCTCTGGATGCCGTTTTCTATCGGAATATCAGGCCATTCGTTTCCTATTAAAGGCTGCGCGTATTTTATGAAATCATCCGTTACGTCAAGCCCGTCTTCCGTAATCCAGTTTTTTGGCAGGCATCTTACTGAATTTGCGACTTTTTTAAGTTCTACTTTGTCATAATAAACTTCGTAATTTTCTGAAGGTTTCCGCAAAATTGTTGCCATCCAGCCGCTGCCGTTTTTTAAAGCTATTTCTACAGCTTTTTTGCCGACTTCGTAAGCTTCTTTCGCGTCAACTGTTGAACCATAAATTGAGGTGGAACGCTGAAGAACTCCAGGCACTTGTCCGGTAGCTTGTCCGCGAACACTTAATCCGACATCGTTTAAATAATTTGTAACAACTTGCGCGACAGTAGTTCTGCTTGCGCCGTATTCTATGTGGCCGAAACCGTCTTTTGCTTCACCGATGGAACCGCAGTCAAAGCCCTCGCTTACAACAACAATACATCTGCCTGCTTCGAGAAGTTTTTTGTTAACGTTTTCCGCGAGGGATTCTAAATTATGATGAGCTTCCGCGAGATACATTTGGATAGGAAGTTCGCGGTTGGGGTCGGCTAACCGGGCGGATGCTGGAATATATCCCGCTTTTCTGCCCATAGCCTGAAAAACGGAAACGCATTCTGAAGGACACATTCCATTATTTTCCTGGTTAGTATTTTGAATTATGTTTGCCCAGTAACGCGCGGCGCTGCCGTATCCCGGAGTGTGGTCGATAATTGTAAATTCTTCGTCGCCAAGGTCGTTATCGATAGTTTTCGGAATGCCGACTGCGACAAGTTCCATGCCTTTGGTTTTCGCGAGCTCGGAAACTTTGTGAGCTGTGTCCATGGAATCATTTCCGCCAATATAAAAAAAGCAACCGATGTTGTGAGCCTGAAAAACTTCGATTATTCTTTCAAAGTCTTCCGCTTGGTTTTCCTTAAGTTTGTAGCGGCATGTGCCGACAACTCCGGAAGCGGGAGTTGTGCGAAGCAAGGCAACTTCTTCTGCTTTTTGTTCGGACAAACTGAAAATATCTTCCGTCAGGATGCCTTCTATTCCGTGAAATGAACCGAAAAGAGTCCCGAAAGAATCAGGACAGTCGCGGCAGGCTTCTATGACTCCCTGGAGAGAAGAATTAATGACAGGTGAAGGCCCGCCGGATTGTGCTACTATCGCGTTTTTCATAAAAAATTCCCCCTTCTTTAAAGAGGGTAGAGATATTTTAATAATTCAAGGTTTCAGGTGTCAATTAAACAGTCCGGGACGTCCTGTTTTAGGGTCAATGGATTTTTTAGGGGGGGCTTTTCTTGGCACCACGTACACACCATTTGGTATGATGGTCTTTTGTAGCCGTTCTCGTTGGGGACGGTTACTATCAGGTCTTAGCAATCCTAAGTGTATCTGCCGACATCAGGAGGTCAGCTACAAGAATAACAGCCCCCCTAAAAAGATCCATTGATCCCAGTTTTACATCAAATTTCAAATTTACAATTCTATTTCGCTATTATTACTTCGATATTATGTTTGACAAAGAAGTCGGCAAACTTTTTCGGAACAGGTTTGTCGGTAATTACTGTCTTGAAAGCTGTCCATGGGCAGACATTTATGGTCGCGCTGTGGGAAAATTTTGTGTGGTCAACAAGAAGTATTGATTTGTCTCCGCGCGAAATCATTTTTTTCTCAGTCTGGACAATCAAACTGTTGGAATGTCCAATGCCTTCGAGAGTAACTCCGCCTGCGCTCACGAAAGTTTTTACGGCGTTTAATTCTTCCAATGTTTGAATAGCGGGAAGCCCGAGAAGAACTTTGGATTTGCGGTACAGATATCCTCCGGTAACAATCACTTCAACGCCGGAATAATCTGACAGGTAATCAGCAACAGTAATAGAATTAGTAATCACGCGGATGTTCTTTTTCTGTGTGATAAATTTCGCCATGCGGCTTGTTGTTGTTCCACCGTCCAGAATAATTGTGTCGCCGTCGTTAACGAGTTGTGCGGCGCATCGGCCTATCCTTTCTTTTTCGTCTGCGAGTATATTTTGCCGTTCGTTAAAAGAATTTTGGGTGGTTTTATGCTCAAGTTTGCCTATTCCGCCTCGGACGCGCTGCGCGAGGCCGATAGAACTCATCTCTTCAAAATCTCTGCGGATAGTTGCTTCGCTTATTTTAAAATGTTTAGCGGTTTCAGATATGGTTAAAAATCCACGCTTGTTAAGTTCATCAATAATTTTTTGTTTTCGTTGTGCTGCAAGCATATGTTGTAGTGGATTCAGGTTTCAGGTTTCGGGTTTCAGATAGTTCCCTCTTTGCTAAAGGGGGTTAGGGGGATTTCAGACACCCGACACCTGACACCATTTTATATCATATTTTTCTTCTCAATTTTTGCCCATGAATCTTTAAGCGAAACTGTCCTGTTAAAAACTAATTTTTTGGAGGAAGAGTCTTTGTCCACGCAAAAATATCCCTGCCTTTCAAACTGAAACCTGTCGCCAGGCTTTGCTTCGGCAAGGCTCGGTTCTAGATAGCATTCAGGCAAAACTTGTAATGATTCAGGATTAATATTCGAAGTAAAATCTTCTCCTTGTTCGGGATTTTCGTTAAGAAAAAGATGGTCGTAAAGCCGAACTTCAGCTTTAAGAGCGTGCTTCACCGAAACCCAGTGCAGAGTGCCTTTAACTTTCCGGCCGTCAGGAGCTGAGCCTCCGCGCGTCGCCGGATCATAAGTACAGTGCAATTCTGTAATTTCGCCGTTTTCATCCTTCACCACGCTGTTACAAGTGATAAAATAAGCGTATCTCAAGCGGACTTCTTTTCCAACGGTTAGCCGGAAGAATTTTTTCGGAGCTTCTTCGCGAAAGTCTTCACGCTCTATATAAATTTCTTTTGAAAAAGGAACTTTCCGGGCGCCGGCTTCAGGTTTTTCGGGGTTGTTTATCGCGTCCAACTCTTCTTCCAAGTCTTCAGGGTAGTTGTCAATAACTATTTTTAAAGGGTTTAAAACAGCCATAGCCCTCGGAGAATTCAAGTTCAGGTCATGTCTCACAAAATGCTCTAACAGGGCGATGTCAACCGTGCTGATAAACTTGTTTATGCCGATATGGCGCATAAAGTTTCTGATTGCCGCTGGCGGATAACCCAGCCGCCGCAGACCGGAAAGCGTTGGCATTCTCGGGTCGTCCCATCCGTTCACATAATTTTCTTCAACAAGCCTGCGCAGTTTTCTTTTGCTCATCACAGTATGAGTTAAATTGAAGCGCGCGAACTCTATTTGCCGGGGATGATGAACATCCAGCTGGTCTAAAAACCAGTCGTAAAGAGGCCGGTGATTTTCAAATTCCAGCGAGCACAATGAGTGGGTGATGCCTTCAATTGAGTCTTCGAGCCCGTGCGCCCAGTCGTACATAGGATATATGCACCATTTTTTCCCCGAACGGTGATGTTCGGCTCGCAGGATGCGGTACATAACCGGGTCGCGGAGATTTAAATTCGGAGAAGCCATATCTATTTTAGCGCGAAGAACGCGTGAACCGTCCGGGAACTTACCGTTTTTCATCTTTTCAAAAAGTTCTAAATTTTCTTCAACGCTTCGTTCGCGGAAAGGGCTGTTCTTTCCAGGTGAAGTCAGCGAACCGCGGCCTTCTCTGATTTGTTCGCTTGTCTGATCGTCTACATAAGATTTGCCATCCTTAATCAGCTGAACGGCGTATTCGTACATTTTATCGAAATAGTCCGAAGCAAAGAAAAGTTTATCTCCCCAGTCCCACCCCACCCAGCGAATATCTTCCATAATTGAGTTGACAAATTCTTCTTCTTCTTTTGTCGGGTTGGTATCATCGAAACGCAGATGGCAAGCGCCGTTATATTCTTCAGCTATACTGAAATTCAGACAGAAAGCTTTGGCGTGGCCGATATGAAGATAGCCATTCGGCTCCGGCGGAAACCGAGTGACAACTTTTAAGCCTTTGTTATTCACGTCGTCAGCTACAATTGCCCGGATAAAGTCAAGCGATTTATTTTCAGAGTTTTCCATTTTTATTCTTCGTGTTTTTTGTGTGTTTCGTGGTTCTAAAAAGGCAGATAATGGTCGCCGGAAAATTCTTTTCGTTTTACCCAGCCGCCTCCATGCGGTGTTATCAGAAGAATATCAATATCTCCACCTACATTTTTCGGCCGCGCCTGAAACCTGATTGACTGCATTGTTGTCCAGACAGCGAATTGGGAAAAGTCTATCGCGTCCTGCACGGAAAGAGCGTCCCAAAGAATTGGCGGATTGGGAAACTCCTGGTTTTCGGGCCCTGTAGGAGTTTTTAAACCCGGCTGGATAAGCCGGGCGATAATGTCCCCCTGCCCTCCCCACGCCGCGCCGTAAAGAATTTTGTCAGTGCCAGGCCGGACATTTATCCTTTTAATTTCATTCCTGGAAACCTGGCAATGATAAACATAAGGCACACTTATTTTTTCGTTAACTTTGTAACCTGCGAGATGAAAAGCTGTGTCTGCCTTAGAATATTTCGCGCTGAAATACCTCATCAGTTTTTCGACAACATCGAGGATATCATCTTCGGGATTGTTATATTCTTCCATAAAAAGCCGAACGGCATGCTCAACAGTTTTTCCTCCGAGAATTGATTCGCCAAAAACACCCACGCTTATGCATTGTTCTTCAAGAAAAAACAGTTTGTAGCAGTTGTCCGAAGTAACCGTATCTATCTTCGGAAGCTTCTTTCCATCCGGAGTAGTTCCTTCAAGTGAAGCGGTCTGTCTGCTGTCCGCCGCCATTACTATCCCTTCGGGAACATAAGTTGTAATAATAAAAGACATTTTGTTAATTGTTAATTGTTATTTCCAAGTTCCAAATTCATTAACCATTATTTAAAACCTATGTCATCAACGACACTTTCAACCTTAATATTTTCAGTTTCAGCCATTTCTTTATTTTTTTGCCTGTGGAAACTTCTGATTTCGGCTCTCTTGTCATTAATGAAATAACTGTTTCACGAATATTTTCCCCGCGGTAAAGCACATTATAAATTGCTTCAGTCACCGGCATGACAATTTTGAGTTTCTCCGCCTGCTCGTGGATAGTTTTGGTGTTTCGATAGCCCTCAACAACTCCGGTAGAAGCGTTGAGCGCATCATTTACGGACATCCCTTTTGCAATTCTTTCGCCAAAAGCGCGGTTTCTTCCGTGCGGGCTGAAACAAGTAGTAATCAAATCTCCTACTCCGCTTAAACCGAAGAAAGTTTCTACGTGTCCGCCCATCGCGGTGCCAAATCTTATCATTTCAACCAATGAGCGTGTTATCAAAGCCGATTTAGCATTGTCGCCGAATCCGCAGCCGTCAACAGTGCCCGCGCCTATGCTTATTATATTTTTTAAAGTTGCGCAGAGTTCTACTCCAAGAAGGTCTGTATTTGTGTAAACCCTGAAATGGTCACACGAAAAAACCTGTTGGACAAATTCAGCCATGTTCGTCTGGTTTGCAGCAGCTGTAACGGCTGTTGGCAATCCTCGGACAACTTCTTCCGCGTGGCTTGGACCCGAAAGCGCGGCTACCTGCGGAAGCCCTGTTTCTTCAATGATAACCTCGCTCATACGTTTCTGAGTTCCTTCTTCAAGTCCCTTTGCGACGCTGACAATAGGAATTGGCTCAGACATGGCTGATGATACTTTGTGGGCTGCTTCCCGCATTGCATGAGAGGGGATTGCCATAACCACGAGCCGGCTGTTTTGCAGTGCGGTTTCCAGGTCGTTGGTAAAAATCAGGTTATCCGGCAAAGGAATTCCCGGCAAATATTTGTAGTTTTGCCTTGTAGTTATCAGCTCGTGTGTATATTCGGGAAAAGCTCCCCAAACCCGCACGTCAAACTGCTTCTCGAGCAATAACATTGCAAGCGCGGTTCCCCAGGCGCCGTCGCCTACTACTGTTATTTTCATGCCCGGTTGCGGTAAAGAATAATCTACCATTATTTTTTTATTTTGAACCATATAAGAAATATAAGAACATATAAGTTTTTGTTCTTTTATATTCTTAAATGTCTTATATGGTTTTAGTTTTTAATAATTTGGTTCATAAGTAACACCGAAAGCATCTGTTTCCCAAACCGTTACGCTTTTAATTTTTCCCGCGTCATTTAAACTTAAGGAAGTTTTATCAAAAATCCATTTTGCAAGCAACTCGCTTGTCGGATTTATTTCTTTTAGCCCCTTAATCAAGTTAAGATTCTTATGGTCAAGTTCTTCGTCAAGAAGCTTATGCAAATGTTCAAAAACATAAAGATAATCAATTCCAATGCCGGATTCATCAAGCTGTGGACACTCGACAACTAACTCAACTTTCCAGTTGTGCCCGTGCATCGTTTCTTCTGAGCCATCCGCCCATTTCAATGCATGAGCCGCGCAAAAATCATCTTTTACTCTTATTAAATACATTCCATCTTTTGATTACAAAACCTGGAAGTTAAAATACAACCAAATTTCAAATTACAACTATCCCATATTATTCCGTGCCTACGGCACGGATTTGCTTTGTTTATTGGTTGCTACAAATATGTTGCCTCTAACGAGGCAGGTTTTAATCCCGGCAGGGACGTAATATTTGTAGAAAAAATGTTAAATATAATTATCCGTGTCGTTAGGGTACGCAATATAAAATCTAATTTTGCTTTTTGAAAAACAAAGCCTAATTTGCGCTGTTTATCGAGCTTTTCAACACAGAACTTTAATCTATGGGAAGGTAGTGATTTTAAATAACTAATTTTTCTGATTCAGAACCCCGCCAACCGAAACTGTCTCGATTTCCTGCGGAGTCAGGTCGTGCTTTAATTCAACAGCTTTTCCCATAGAAAGATCTGCGGAAATTGTCTCGTGAGTTTTTATTTGATCAATTATTTTTTCAATTATTAATTGGTCGTTTTCGTTTATTCTATCATAATCTTCAGGATTTTCAAACTGCAAAGGCAAAATTCCGAAATTGACTAAATTGTCTTTATGAATTCTCTCGAAAGACTTCGCTATAACGGCTTTTATTCCAAGATACATGGGACATATAGCCGCGTGTTCGCGGGAACTGCCCTGGCCGTAACTTTCTCCGGCTACAATTACACCGTGTTTGCCTATGTCGCGAATTTCAGAAGCGCGCTCGAAAAAAGTCTGTTTCCCGGCTTCGTTAAAACAATTGAAAACAGCTTTGGAATATTCGGGAATGTTTGACCTGAATTTCAAAAACTGACCCGCCGGCATTATATGGTCGGTTGTGATTTTATCGCCAACTTTAATTATCACGACACCATTTATCTTTTCCGGTAACGGCATGTTTTCGGGCGGAGCGCCAATAGTGCTTGCCCGGCGAATTTCTACATTGCTTTTTTCCGGCGGAGGAATTATCAACGAATCATCTATCATGAACTTGTCAGGCTCGGAGACTTCAGGATATTTTAAGCCGGAATTCATCGGATCAGTCAGTTTTCCGGTTAATGCGGCAACGGCAGCAACTTCGGGGCTTGAAAGAAAAACGTTGTCTTTTTCCGTTCCCGTCCTCCCAGAAAAGTTCCTGTTAAAAGTTCTTACGGAAACTGCGTTTTCAGGCGGAGAACTTCCTTGCCCGATGCATGCCCCGCAGCTTGACTCAAGAATTCTTGCTCCTGCGGAAATGAGTTTCACAAGAGCGCCGCTTTCTGTTATCATTTCCAGAACCTGCCTGCTGCCGGGAGAAATCGCGAGGCTTACTTCCGGGTGAACAGTTTTTCCGTTAAGTATTTCAGCCGCCAGAGTTAAATCACGAAAAGATGAGTTTGTGCAGGAACCTATTATTACCTGATTAACTTTTGTGCCTTCTACTTCGGAAAAAGTTTTTACGTTATCGGGAGAAGGGGATTGAGTAACCAGCGGTTCTAATTCTGATAAATTAATTTCTATAACTTCATCGTAAGAAGCATTTTTATCAGATTTAAGTTCTACAAAAACTTCTTCGCGGTTTTGCCCGGCAAGAAACTGGCGTGTCCTTTCGTCCGACGGAAAAACGCTTGTTGTTACCCCAAGTTCAGCGCCCATGTTTGTTATGGTTGCCCGCTGGGGAACAGAAAGCGATTCAATTCCCTCCCCAAAATATTCTACTATGCAGCCTACGTTTCCTTTTGTTGTCAAGATAGAAAGCAGTTTTAAAATCACGTCTTTTGCGGCTACCCATGGTCGAAGTTTTCCTGTCAGGTTCACTCCGATAACTTTCGGATAAGCCATCGTAAAAGGCTTGCCCGCCATGGCAAGGGCGACATTTAATCCACCGGCTCCGATGGCTATCATGCCTATTCCGCCCCCAGTTGGCGTATGCGAATCAGAGCCAAGAAGTGTTTTTCCGGGAGCGCCAAACCGCTCAAGATGAACCTGATGACAAATCCCGTTTCCCGCGCGGGAATAATAAACACCGAACTTCTCCGCGACAGTTTGCAAATACAAATGGTCGTTCATATTGTTCGGCCCCTGCTGCATCATGTTGTGGTCAACGTAAGAAACCGACAGTTCTGTCTTTACTTTATCAATATCCATGGCTTCGAGTTCGAGATAAGCCATAGTTCCCGTGGCGTCTTGAGTTAAAGTCTGGTCGATGCGGATTCCGACTTTATTACCGATTTCCGGAGTTCCCTCAGCAATATGATTTTCTAAAATTTTCTGAACTAAATTCATAATAAATAACTTTGTAGCCGCAGCTTGCCAGTTGCGTTTCCCGGCAAACAATTATTTGCAATTCCAAATTTAACGCGAAAAAGGTTGCGAATTATATGTTTTTTTCTAACAACGCCTATGGATATCGGCGGATACAGTAGGTTATTCGCATTTTCTTTGTTCCAATTATCCTCAAACAAACTGAATTATACCAAAAACAAAAAAAAAATTCCAATCTATGTATCATCAACCGCGGCATCGAAAAACGTAGAATCTTCTTTAATGATGATGATAAAGTGGTCTGGTTTGTCAAGACACGAAACATATTTCTTTAAGGTGGTTGCTGTGTTCCTTTTATAGAGTTATCCACAATCCGTGTTTAATCTGTGGATGAAAAAAAATCAATCTATATTCAAATGTTTGTCGAATCCCGCAAGCTTAAAAACTTTTTTCACATGTGGCGATACATTTATCAATGAAAGATTTTCGTTTCCAATAATTTTCGGAACATGTATGCAGATTCTTAAAAAACTTGACGCGATATAATCTACATCTTTTAAATCAAAAACAACAGGTTTTCCCGCTTCGGTAACTTTTTTTGTAAGTTCAGGTTCCCAAATCAAACATTCAGCGCTGTCCAACTTTCCGGAAAATATACAGACTAATTTTTCTTCAGTTAAATTGTAATTTATCATAGTTTTAGTGCTCCATTTATTAATAATATTAAACTTCTGCAAAATATGACTGCAGAGCAGTCAGATATTTATAGAAAAAATGTTATCGAAATGGTTCGGCCACGGCTGGGTCGAATGTAATTGCGAAACAAACAATCTATAAACATTGAACCCCGCTGGAGTTCAAATTAAATTTCAATGATGGTTTATGATAAATCAGGCATAAAAAATCATAAAATAATCAGCGTATCTCTGCGTCAATTAATTAATTAAAAGTTTAAGTTAAATTCTTTTTCAAGAGTATCAAAGCCAAGCGACTCGTCAAAATACTTGTTCACGTCAAAACCGGCAAACCTTTCATTTACTCTCCGCCTTGCTATCCGCTGAATGTTCAAAAGATGAGTAGCGGTGATATTATCAGTAGTGCTGTTGTTCCCGCGCGTTCCGCAGCCGAGAGTAAAAGAAGTGTGCAGAGTGTTATACAACCCGCCGACTCCGCCTTGCGATGACGGCGTGTTAACAACAATTCTTCCGGCGTCCATCAATTCCGCGAAAGTTTTAATTTTTTCATCATCGTTGGAAAAAATACTTGCTGTGTGGCCGGTGCCCCCGTAAAAATTCAAGTCTATGCAAATGTTTACAGCTCCGTCAAAATCTTCAGCTTCATAATAAGCAATAACAGGCGCGAGGATTTCCGAGGAAAGGGGATAGTCGTCTCCAACTCCTTCAAGCGGAGCGACAAGCAAGCTTGTTCCTTTCGGGATATCAAACCCTGATTTTTCAGCAATTACTTCCGGAAGCTGGCCTATGATATCGGCTGTCATAACTCCGCGCTCTTTATCATAGGCAAAATCTTCAACTTTTTTAATTTCTTCAGAAGAAAGGAAATAAGCGCCGCCTGACTTCAACTCTTTTTTCACTTCATCGGCGACAGGCTTTTCCACAACAATTGCTTGTTCGCTTGCGCAAACAGTACCGTTGTCAAAAGTTTTCGAAGTGAAAATCTGTTTTACGGCAAAAGGAACATCCGCGCTTTTCTCTATATAAGCCGGAACATTTCCCGCGCCAACACCTATGGCAGGGGTGCCCGAGCTGTATGCCGCTCTGACGAGGCTTCCGCCGCCCGTCGCGAGAATAAGCGCTATGTCTTCGTGTGACATTAACGCGTGGGTTTCCTCTCGGGCTGTCCTGTGAAGCCATTGGACGCAGTCTTCCGGAGCGTCAGCTTTTAAAGCGGCTTCGTAACAAATTTCCGCGGTTTTGCCCGAGCATTTCAACGCCCGCGTGTGTGAACGGATAATTATCGGGTTTCTCGATTTTAAAGCTATCAGAATCTTAAAAATAACTGTAGATGTCGGGTTGGTTACAGGCGTAATCGCGAAGATCGGACCTATGGGCTGTGCTATTTCTGTTATTCCGGACTTTTCGTCTTCGGAAATTATTCCCACAGTTTTCATGTTTTTTATATCTTCGTAAATAAATTGTGACGCTACAACATTTTTAATTACTTTGTCTTCAAATTTCCCAAGCTGCGTTTCTTCCACGGCAAGTTTCGCGAGCATAACCCTGTTGTCAAAAGCCGCTTTGCAGACTTCATAAACGATTTTGTCAACATGTTCCTGTGAGAGCTGGGCGAATATTGCCGCCGCCGCTTTCGCTTTTTTTATTGCCGCGTAGATATCTTTTGTCTGGCTCATCATATCTCCTTAATTAGGGGTTACTCGAAAAGGTAGTAAAGCAGGACGTCCCGGCCTGCTTATTTCACGAATGCTGATTACGCCGTATAATTGCGAAAAGGGTTTAGTCCCGTTAGGGCGTAATATTTGTAGAAACAAAAATATTATAAACCTGTCTGTGCCGTAGGTAAAGAATATGTTTTTCCCTGGAACGCTGGAAAATATGTTGCACCTATGGCACGGTCTTTACGATTAATTCGTTTCCTACAAATATTTTGCTCCTAATGGAGAAAGTTTTGTTTATTTGTTGGCGCAATATGTTTGTTTTGGTTCGCTTTTTCAGTGATCTTGACAAAGAGCCATGTTTTTTGTTTCCATTATTATATCACAGTTGTTTTTTTTGTGCAATAATTTTTTAATTGAATTATATTCTTATTTTAGGTATAATTGTTACATGTTTCGCAATAAAGGCATAGCTTTTAAACTTACTTTTTTTATTATTGCAAGCTGCGCGATAATCTTTGCACTGGTTTTTACCTATAATTATTCCAATTCCAGAAAGATTATTATTCAAGGAATAGAAAAAAACGCCGTCAATCTCGCTGTCGCCACCGCTAATAAAATCGAAAGTTTTATTATGCCTATTCAGAAAATTCCTGAAACTGTCGCGCTGATTCTTGATTCTCCTGATATTAATCATTCTGATATTACTAACCTTTTAGAAATTATTGTCGCGAATAACTCAAATATTTTTGGCGCGACTATTGCTTTCGAACCTTACTCTTATAATTCTAATTATTTTTATTTTGCTCCTTATTTCTGTAAATATAATGAGAAAATAGTTTTTCATGACCTTGCTTCAACAAATTACCATTATTTTGACCATGACTGGTATTCTCTTCCGAAAAAACTTGGAAGGCCAACCTGGACAGAACCTTATTTTGATGAAGGAGCAGGTAATATAATTATGACCACCTATTCCGTGCCGTTTTATTCTTCAGCTGGCGGAAAAAAAACTTTCAAAGGTATTGTTACTGCCGATATTTCTCTTAACTGGCTGAAAGACCTTGTCTCTAAAATTAAAATCAACAAGTCAGGTTACGCTTTTACTATTTCCGAAAGCGGGAAATTCATTACACATCCTCTTCCGGGTTATATTATGAACTCAAATATTTTTAATATTTCCTTAGTCCATAACAATGAAAAAATGCTTGGAATAGCCAAAAGTATGGCCGCGGGGAAAACAGGGTTCGGACAGTGTAACGGCATTATAGATCCCGACCAGAAATTCTGGATCAGCTACTCCTGGATACCTTCATGCAAATGGTCCCTTGGAATTTTCTTTCCGCAAATCGAGCTTATGGAAGTTGTTAAAGACCTTCACCACACCGTTATTGTTTTTGGCGTAATCGGAATTCTGTTTATTTCTTTAGTTATTGCTCTTATAGCTAACTCGATTACTCAACCGCTTCGGCTGCTTTCATTGACTACAAAAAATATTTCTAAAGGGAATCTTGATGTTGAGATACCTGAATTCAGATCCAAAGATGAAATCGGCAAACTTGCAAATGCTTTTGCCTACATGAAAACTTCCCTGAAAAAATATATCCGGGACCTTACTGAAACTACTGCTGCCAAAGAAAGGATGGAAAGCGAACTTGCTATTGGCCACAACATCCAGATGGGATTGCTTCCAAAACTCGCTCCGCCTTTTACGAGCCGAACCGAATTTGATTTGTTCGCTGCGTTGAAACCCGCAAAAGAAGTCGGCGGAGACATGTTTGACTTTTTCTTTATAGATGATGATAAACTTTGTTTTCTTGTTGGCGATGTATCAGACAAAGGTGTTCCCGCGGCTCTTTTTATGGCGGTAACAAAAACTCTGATTAAAAGTATTGCCATGGGTACGGATAACCCTTCTGAAATTCTTAAGAGGGTTAATTCTGAAACTTTTAAGGATAATGAGTCCTGTATGTTTGTTACTGCTTTTGTTGCTGTCTTAAATATAAAAACTGGAGTACTCAGGTTTGCAAATGCCGGACATAACCCTCCGCTGCTTGCGGAAAAAAATAAAAATGTTTCTTTTCTTCAAGTGGAAAGCGGTTGTGCTCTCGGTGTTATTGAGCGCCCGGATTTTGTAACTGAAAACCTTGTTTTGAAAAATGGCGACTTGGTTTTCCTTTACACTGATGGAGTTACTGAAGCTTTCAATGAAAAAGGCGAAGAATTTTCTGAGAACCGCCTGAAAAATGAACTCGCTTCTGCTGCTGACCTTTCAGCCGAACAAATAGTGGAAAAAGTTCTCGAAAAAGTTTCGCAATTTTCTGGTGATGCTCCCCAGTCAGACGATATTACTGTTCTCGCTTTGAGGTATAAACTATGAGTAGTAAAGCAGGACTTCCAGGACTGCTTAACTGGCGATCAACGATAAAGACTGATGTTTTTAAAAATAGTTTTACTCTTGGAAAACAGTCATGGAAGTCCTGTTTTCCTTTACTTTGCTTTCGCCATTTTTTGGTAGAATTGTAAAAACGATATATTATTTGTATGAAAACCGAAATTGTTATAAAAAGCAGAATTTCGGAAATTCCTAAAACGGCTGAATTTGTTGCAGCATTCGGGAAAAAATATAATTTTGCCGATGAGTCTATCTTAGATTTATGTGTCGCGCTTGACGAAATTGTCAATAATATTGTTAAATATAGTTACAGCGGGGAACCGGACAATGAAATTAAAATAAGTTTGTCATTTAAAGATGATTCACTTAATGTAGTTGTGTCTGACGACGGAATTCCTTTTAATCCTTGTAAAATCGAAAAGCCCGACTTGTCAACACCGATTGAAGACAAACCAATTGGCGGCCTGGGATTTTATCTTGTTAAGCAGTTGATGGATTCAGTAGAATACAAAAGAGAAGACAACAAAAACGTTCTTTTTCTCAATAAAAAAATAAAAAAATATGAAAATGAAAAACATGAAACCTGAAACAAAAAAATTTCATCATCCGAAAACTTTCTCTGAACTTTCTAAAGTTTTGGACAGTAAATCGGTTGTTCTTGCCGGAGGAACTTTCCTGTCATCACACCTCCCCAAAAACATTTCAAATATTGTCGATATTACTAACTTGCGCTTGAATTACATAAAAAAGTTAAAAAAAGGAATAGCAATAGGCGCGCTGGCTACTTTTGATGAAGTTGCTAATTTCAACATGACAGGCTGCTTGGGAAGATTTCTCGCGGATACGGCTACACAGCCTTTGCGGAATATGATTACTGTTGGCGGCAATGTTATGCTTCCGTTGAGGTGGTGTGACACCCCGCTTTTGTTTTCTGTTCTTGACGCGAAATTCGTTTTAAAATCACAACGCCAGCGAACTGTTTCATCAGATAAATTCTTCTCAAAACTTCCCAAACAGCTTTTGAAAAAAGATGAAATTTTGAAAGAAATTATTATTCCGGATCTGAAAAAAATAAAAATTGCAAGAAAAAAAGTTGTAAGGGCTTATGACGATATTCCGGCTCTACAAATTGCTGTTGCCGCAAAACTTTCAAGAAAAAAGTTTGAATTTATTCGGATAGCTTATGTAGGCCAAAAACCGCTTCCTATTAGATTAAAAAAAGCTGAAAAATTTTTATTGAATAAAGTTCCTACTGAAGAACTTATTAATCAAGCAGCAGAAACTGCGGCAAAAGAAGCCGGGAAAATCAACGACATTAGATTCAGCTCTGAATATCTTAATGAAATGATAAAAGTTTACGTTAAAAGACTTCTTAAATCTATTTTATAATTTATAGCAATCATGAAAATTATCCTTGATATCAACGAAGAGAAAAAATGTTTTGAAATTGAACCAACTGAAAAGTTAATCTGCACTTTGCGTAATCACGGCTACAAAAGCATAAAGTTTGGTTGCGGAGAGGGCACTTGTGGAACTTGCACAGTCCTGGTTGACGGCAAGCCGCATCTTTCGTGCCTTACTTTTACAGCGCAGATGGAAAACAAAAAAATTACTACCCTTGAAGGGTTGGGCAATTTCGATAATCTTCATCCTTTGCAACAATCTTTTATTGATGAAGGAGCTGTTCAATGCGGCTACTGTACTCCGGGAATGATCTTATCTGCCAAAGCGCTTCTGGACAAGAATCCTTCGCCTTCCGATGAAGAGATAAAAAAAGCGCTTGATGGAAATAAATGCAGATGCACAGGTTACGTGAGCATAATCAATGCGATAAGAAATGTTGCCGCATTTTTGAATTAGTTTTTGAAATTGTTAGTATTTTAACTTCCAGATTTTGTATTCAAATGATGGAAAATGGATAAATTTTAATCACCACAATATTGAATTTGAAACTATAAAAAAAGAAATGATTTAAAATAATTATTCTACCTTAAATCATTCTACCAATAAAATTATTCTAATGAAAATTGTATCCAAATCTAAAAAGAAACTCGATGGGCCCGGGCTTGTTACCGGAAAAAGAAAATTTGTTGATGACTTTGAAATGCCTGGAATGCTTGTAGGAAAGGTTTTGCGAAGTCCTCATGCTCACGCAATTATCAAAAAAATCAACACGTCAAAAGCAAAAAAACTGCCCGGGGTTCACGCAGTTATGTGTTACAAAGATGTTCCGAGAGTTGCGCATACAACAGCCGGCCAGGGATTTCCCGAGCCTTCTCCTTATGACACATTTGTCTTTGACAAGAAAGTGCGTTATGTGGGAGACAGAGTTGCAGCTGTCGCCGCGGAATCTGAAACTATTGCCGCGGAAGCCCTAAAACTTATTGAGGTTGAATACAAAGTCTTGCCGGCGGTCCTTGACGCTAAAAAAGCTACAGAAAAAGGCGCGCCGGTTATTCACGATGAGCCGGAAGCTTCTATTCCTATTCCCGTGGAATATAATCCTGAAAAAAATATTGCCGCACACTTGGACGTAAAAGTAGGCGATTTGGAAGAAGGACTGAAAGAAGCCGATGTTGTTGTCGAACGGGAATTCAGAGCTCATTATGCGCAGCATTGCCCTATGGAACCGCACATTTCTCTTTCATATATTGATGAAGATGGAAGAATAGTAATTGTAACAAGCACACAGGTTCCTTTTCACGTTCGGCGAATTGTTGCTCAAGCATTAAAACTTCCCATCAAAAAAATCCGGGTTATAAAACCGAGAATCGGGGGGGGATTCGGCGCCAAACAGGAAGTTATGCTTGAGCAGGTTTGCGCCGCTCTGACTTTAAAATGCAAAAAGCCCATCAAAATCAGGTTCACGCGTGAAGAAGAAACCGGTTCAAGCAGGACAAGGCACGAGCAGTTTGTAACTGTAAAAATAGGCGCGAAAAAAAACGGGAAACTTACCGCTATCGGAATGGATGTTTTAAGCAACACTGGCGCTTATGGTTCGCACGCGCTTACTGTCGCTTCAAATTGCGGAAGCAAAACTCTGCCGCTTTATCCATGCGACAATGTAAGTTTTGAAGCTACTACAGTTTATACAAATCTTCCTGTTGCCGGAGCTTATCGTGGCTACGGAGCTACTCAAGCCGCTTTTGCTCTTGAATGCGGTATGGACGAAATTGCTTATAAACTTGGGATGGACCCGCTGGAACTCCGAAAGAAAAATCACATAAAAAGCGGCGGAACATCTCCGATTTTCCAAAAACTGGGTGAAGGAAAAGCAGGCGTCGAACAGTTTATCGGTAGCTGCGGACTTGGTGAGTGCATAGAAAAAGGCGCTAAAGCTATTGGTTGGCGAAAAAAATGTAGCCGCGGCTTGCCAGCCGCGAAATTGAGAAGCTTGGAGGGACGCCGTCCCCTACGTCCTAATTCGGGGGATGTTATCCAACGAGGCGTAGGTGTTGCTACTTTGATGCAGGGCTCAAGCATCCCGGAAATAGATATGGGCGCGGCGTCGATAAAAATGAACGAGGACGGTTCTTTTAATCTGCTTGTTGGCGCTACAGACTTGGGAACCGGAAGCGACACTATTCTCGCGCAAATAGCCGCCGAAGTCCTCGGCTGTGATGAAAGCGATTTTATTGTTTATTCTTCTGACACAGATTTGACACCGTTTGACGTTGGAGCTTACGCCTCAAGCACAACTTACTTAAGCGGCGGCGCGGTTTTAAAAACCGCCGAAAAAGTCAAAGAACAAATTCTGGAAGTGGCGGGAAAAATGGTTGGATTAAGCCCTAAAAATGCCGAACTGAAAAATAAAGAAGTTATTTTTCCGGGAGGAAAAAAAGTTGAGTTTTCCGATGTGGCAAGGCGCGCCCTTTACACTAAAGATCAGTTCCAAATAGCAGCAACAGAATCTCACATAACCCACAAATCTCCCCCGCCTTTTGCCGCTCATTTTGCAGAAGTTGAAGTAGATACAGAAACAGGCGAAGTAAAACTTTTAAAATATGTTGCTGCTGTAGATTGTGGAACAGAAATTAATCCGAAACTCGCACGCGGACAAACCGAAGGAGCTCTTGTTAATGGAATAGGTTACGCCATGTCGGAAGAATTTATTTTTAACGAAAAAGGAAAATTACTTACTGATAATTTCTTTAATTATAAAGTTCCTTCTACAAGAGACTTGCCGGAAATTAAAACTATTCATGTGGAAAGCTATGAAGAAACCGGGCCGTTTGGAGCAAAAAGCGTTTCGGAAATTTCTATCAACGGAGCTTTACCGGCAATATCAAACGCAATTTTTAATGCGACCGGAGCACGTTTAACCAAAGGACCTTTTACTCCCGAAAGAGTTTTAAAAGCGATAAAAAATATTTAATTTAAAAAAAATATGAACAAATATTTAAATTTATATTGTCAAAAAATAAAAAAAGGTTTTGATTCAAAAATTTATACTGAACATAGCTACCGTGCTGATTTACAATCTCTTTTTCATAACATTGTAAAAAATATTGAAGTTACAAACGAACCAAAACGCCAGGCTTGTGGTGCTCCGGATTATATTGTTCAAAAAAAAGATGTTCCTATCGGATATATTGAAGCTAAAGATATTGGAATAGATTTAAATCGAGTAGAAAAATCTAATCAATTAAAACGATATTTAGAAAGTCTTGATAATTTAATTTTGACCGATTATCTTGAATTTCGATTTTTTAAGCTTGGCAAAAAAGTTCTTACTATAAAAATAGCTGAAATTCAAAAAGATAAATTTCTTGCTATTTCTGAAAATTTTGATGCTTTTATTAATCATTTAACAGATTTTTGTGCGTTTCGAGGTCAAACAATTAAATCTGTAGAAAAACTTGCAAAAATGATGGCAAGAAAAGGAAGATTGATAGAAGAAGTTATTTATAAAATAATAAAAAAAACTGAAATAACTGATCCTGATAATACTTTGCACGAGCAATTTGTTGCTATTCAAAAAACACTTATTCATGATTTAACAGAAAAAGAATTTGCAGATATTTATGCCCAAACTATAGTTTATGGACTTTTTGCTGCACGTCTAAATGATAAAACTTTAGACTCGTTTTCTCGGCAAAAAGCTTTATTTCTTGTACCTAAATCTAATCCTTTTTTGACACAACTTTTTAGTTATATTGCCGGTCCTAATTTAGATTACAGATTAGTTTGGATAATTAATGATCTTGCAGATATTTTTCGAGCAACGGACATACAAACTTTATTAAAAGATTTTGGAAAAATTACTCAACAAAACGACCCTTTTATTCATTTTTACGAAACTTTTCTTGGTGAATATGATTCTATAACAAAAAAAAATAGAGGTGTTTTTTATACGCCGGAACCAGCTGTGAAATTTATTGTAAGAGCAGTTGATGATATTTTACAAACTGATTTTAATTTGCAAAAAGGCATCGCAAATTCTGAAAAAATTAATATTGACGTTGAAGAAAACGGGGAAAATATAAGAAAACAAACTCATAAAGTTCAAATTCTTGACCCGGCAGCTGGAACCGGAACTTTTCTTGTTGAAGTAGTTAAACAAATTTCTAAAAAATTTCAAAATCAGAAAGGGGCGTGGCAAGATTATGTGGAAAACGAGCTTATTCCACGTGTAAACGGGTTTGAAATTCTTATGGCTTCTTACACTATTTGCCATTTAAAACTTGATATACTTTTGCGTGAAACAGGATACGAACCGGAAAATAAAAATCAGCCACAAAGGTTAAGAGTTTTTTTAACTGACAGCCTTGAAGAAGCACATCCGGACGTAAAAATGTTGTTCGCAAGCTGGTTGTCTCGCGAAGCTGAAGCAGCAAATTTCATTAAAACCAAAGCGCCGATAATGGTTGTTCTCGGGAATCCGCCTTACGCAAATTTTGGACTGATGAACAAAGGAAAATGGATTTTAAATCTTATTAATGATTACAAAAAAGGTTTAAATGAATCTAAAATTAATATTGATAATGATTACGTAAAATTTATTCGGTACGGTGAACATTTTATAGAAAAAAACGGCGAAGGGATATTGGCTTATATTAATGATAATAGTTTCCTTGATTCTATAACTTTTCGCCAAATGAGAAAACATTTGTTTGATACTTTTGACAAAATTTATATTTTAAATTTGCATGGAAATTCTCGGATTAAAGAAGTTTCTCCAGATGGAACAAAAGACGAAAACATTTTTGATATTCAACAAGGTGTAAGCATAAATATTTTTGTTAAAACTGGCAAAAAAAAGGAAGACGAGTTAAGTGAACTTTTCTATTGTGATATATTTGGAAAACGGAAAAATAAAGCTCAACTATTATCTTCTAACTCGTTAAAAACAGTTAAATGGAAAAAATTAAAACCTAAAAAAGAAAACTATTTTTTTGTGCCAAAAGAATTTAAAGGAAAAAAAGAATATGAAAAAGGGTTTTCAATCAAAGATATTTTTAAAAAATTTGGTTCAGGAATAAAAACTGACCGTGATTCTTTGTTTTTTGATATTAACAAAAATATCCTTAAAAATCGAATGAAAACTTTTTATACTTTAGAAGGTATTACTTCACCTTTTAAAGAAAATTATCAGATTGAAGATTCTTCAAGTTATAATTTAATTGAACGACGAAAAAATACATTTTTTGACGAAAAATATATTCAAAATTGTTTATATCGACCGTTTGATATTCGAAAAATTTATTATAAAACCAGCTTAATAAGTCGTCCGGGAAAAAAAGTAATGAAACATTTACTAAACCAAAATAATGTTGCATTGTTACTTTCTCGATTAATGCCACAAAATCAACATTGGAACAGAGTTTTTGTATCAAAAAATATAACTGATATTCATGCTATTACAGATCAAACTTATGTTTTTCCTCTTTATCTTTATGAATCTGAAAGTAGAGAAAAAAACACCGGAGCAGGTTTAGCTACTGTTTTAATGCTTTTTGAACCTGAAGCAGATTACAATGTTAAACGATCAAATTTCAAAACAGAATTTGTTTCTGAATTTTCCAATCGACTAAAATTGTCGTTTGTAATCGACAAACTGCGAAATAATCAATTGAAAAACATTTTTGATTCAGAAGACATTTTTGATTATATTTACGCAGCTTTGCATTCGGTTTCTTACCGGGAAAAATTTGACGAATATTTAAAAATAGATTTTCCGCGTATTCCATATCCCAAAACGAAAAAAGATTTTTGGAGACTTGTAAAATTCGGAAATGAATTAAGACAACTTCATCTTTTAGAAGCGCCAATTTTAGAAAATTTTATTACTTCATATCCAGAAAAAGGCAATAATATTATTGAACGTGATATAGTAAAAAAAGATTTTGAAATTATTGACAAAAAAAATAATTTTGGGAGAATTTGGATTAATGAGACTCAATATTTTGACAAAATACCTATAAATATCTGGGAAACTTATGTTGGCAGTTATCAACCAGCACAAAAATGGCTTAAAGATAGAAAGGGACGCAAACTAAATTATGATGATATAATTCATTATCAAAAAATAATAGTTTCACTGACAGAAACAGACAAAATAATGAATAAAATAAAATTGTTATAATTTTAATGGAAACTGCTGACGGATAATTTTTTCAATTACAAAATTTCTTCTACAAGAGACTTGCCGTAAATTAAGACTATCCACGTTAAAAGCTATGAAGACACAGGGCCGTTCGGCGCGAAAAGCGTTTCGGAAATTTCTATCAACGGAGCTTTGCCGACTATCTCGAACGCAATTTTTAATACAACAGGAGTACGTTTAACCAAAGGACCTTTTATTGGCTCAATGGTTTTTTTAGGGGGGGAGCTATTGTTGTAGCTGACCTCGTTGAGGTCGACAGATAACCGAAACTCTCCGGTCGCTTCGCGCAGGAATTGCTAAGACCTGCTAACAACCGGCCTCAACGAGACCGGCTACAGAAGATTATTGAATAAATTATATGCTATACTGACAAACGCCCCCCTAAAAAATCCATTGAGTCCTTTCACTCTGGAAAGAGTTTTGAATGCGATACGGAAAAATAGCAGCTAATTTGGGGCTGCTCGAAAAGGTGGTAAAGTATGACTTCCAGATCTGCTTGCCCGGCGGGCACTATATCGCTGATTCATCGGAACCATGATTTTTGCGGTTAAACAGTCCTGGAAGTCCTGTTTTACTTCGGATTTACATAAAAAAGGACTGGCAAATTATTGCCAGTCCTTTGTAAAGTTAAATTTAGTTATATCTTTATTTTTGCAGCTTCAAAGTTGCTTTTTTGTCTTCTTTACTTTTCAGCTTCATCGGTAAAACTGAATGGGCAATATCATTTCCTATTACAACTTCGATTGGAAGATGCTTTTCCTTATTGTTCTGATTACTATTTTCAATTCCAAGAACTTCTTCCAAATCCGCGTTTTTAACTTTAACTTTCAATTGAAGCAACCCTTCTTTGTCAAATTTTACAGTTCCTTTTATTGTCAGTTCTTCATTTGATAACGGTGTATTCGCAAGTTTAACTTGCTTCCCGTAGTTTTTGTATTGACTAACGCGAAGAGGAACAGTGTAATTTCCAATGTTTACAGAGAATTTTTTGTTGTTAAGACTGAAGCCTGTTTCAGGCGTTAATTGAAGTTTCAATACTAATTTGTCTGAATTTTCCCTGTCTTTATTTCTCGCAATCGCTATTTTAGACTTAGCAACTTTTGAAACATATAGAGTGTCAGCTTCTTTGTCCGTAACTTCCATGGAAATAACGCTGTCAATTGTTTCGCCTTTGTTGTTATCAGCGTTTATTTCAATTTCATAAAGCCCCGTTTTTGTAGGAACTCCTTTCAAATGCCCGCCTGTTGTAAGTTCTATTCCTTTAGGCAACTCATCTGATGTAGAGAAAGTCCAGTTATCAGAACTGTCAATCAATATAGGCGCTTCATAAGGAAATTTAACGACTGCGTCAACAAGTGTCTTTGTTATTATTCTTGGCTTTTCCCCACTCGCTTTTACTACAAGGTGCAATGGCGCTGATGTTGCCGCGGAAAGATTTGCATCAATAACTTGCGCGGTGAATTCATAGTCTCCCACCTGTTTTGCTATGCCGATTATATCGCCATTCGCAAGTAATACAATATATTCAGGCAGGGAACCGTCGATTAAACTCCACTTGTAAGGAGGAACTCCGCCTATAGCGCGCAACGTACTTTTGTAAACATTGCTGACTATCGCGTCATGCAAGTTTGTAGTTAATACTACAAGATCAATCGCGTTCGTTTCATGCAGAATGTAATCGACAATTTTTGTCGATTGATTTCCGGCAGCGTCTTTAGCGATTATTTCCATCTTGTTCGTGCCGGGGACAAGAGTCGCATTGTAAACCCACTTGTGAGAATGCGGGTTGGCGGATTCGCCGTTCACTGTTACGCTTTCTACGCCTATATTATCGGTCGCATAAATTTTCATTTGAACATCACGGAAAATAGTCGCGAAGCCGTCCGGCGGCAAAACCTTGACAATTTCCGGCGGTGTTGTGTCTTCCCCGACTATACGGATAACAGTGCGAACTTCTTCGGTAGTGTTGCTGCTAATATCAATTGCAACGATTTGAATTTCGTTAGTTCCCGGCTCAAGACAAACTTTTTTGAACCAGTTAGACATCCCGGCGCATTTCCCATTCACTTTCACGAAAACATATCCTGAATCATCAGAAGCAGTGCCGTAAACATCAATGCATTCAGCTTCGGTGTCCGTTCCGTCATCAGGCTTTTCAACAACGAGAACCGGCGGATTGGTGTCAACCGGCAAATTATGTAGAATGTAATCAACAATTTTTGTCGACTGATTTCCGGCAGCGTCTTTAGCGATTATTTCCATCTCGTTCGTGCCTGGGACAAGAGTCGCATTGTAAACCCACTTGTGAGAATGCGGGTTGGCGGATTCGCCGTTCACGGTTACGCTTTCTACGCCTATATTATCGGTCGCATAAATTT
>Ga0190283_1000303_pt1 | contig 26679 bp, 22 predicted proteins | sample 48691801_MG_FD_161669 | JGI IMG/M metagenome (GOLD analysis project Ga0190283, IMG submission 161669) | Hydrothermal vent microbial mat bacterial communities from Southern Trench, Guaymas Basin, Mexico - 4869-18-0-1_MG | ecosystem: Environmental > Aquatic > Marine > Hydrothermal vents >...
TTCTAGAGGTGGTTGCAAAACCTCACAGACATTTTTTCAAGGTTAGCATAGCGATTCCCAGTTCCAAGAAAGCCAAGAACATACTGATATGATTTTCATATCTCACAACGAGTCTTCGGTAGTTTCCCAACCATGCGAAGGTGCGCTCTACTATATATCGTCTCTTGTAGCGATCCCAGAGTCGGTCGTCTTGTCGATTAACGTTTCGATGATTCTTACGATGAGGGGAAAGAAGGTTGATACCCCGCTTTCTGAGCCGTTTTCGGTGCGGGTCGCTGTCGTATGCCTTGTCTCCGATCACTCGCTTGGGTCGCGTCCTTGGTCTGCCGGGCCCCTTTTTCGGGACTTTGATGTCCGCCATGACCTTCTCAAGGAACTTGATCTCACCCGGCGAGGCAGAGTCGGTATAGCTTCCCAGAGGAATACCCTGGCCATCGACGACCACCAGGTACTTCGTTCCTTTGCCCCTCTTCGTCTTTCCGACTGCCGCGCCCCTTTTTTTGCCGGCACGAAGGTGGCATCCACGAAAGACTCCTCCCAGTCGAGGACACCCTGTTCATCCAACTCCGAGAGAAACGCGCGCCACATATCCTTGAGCACGCCAGCCTCATGCCAGTCCCTCAGACGGCGCCAACAAGTCGAAGGATCGGGATATTGCGCGGGGAGATCTCTCCACCTGGCTCCAGTCTTGAGAATCCAGAGAATCCCCTCTAAACAAGGACGATCATCCACCGGGGGACGCCCTCCCTTGGGCCTCGGTGGCCGCGGAGGAATTAGTGGCTCGATCTTCTCCCACTGCTCATCGGTCAACATCGGTTCTCGCACACTCATAGGATCACCTCCTACGAGTGTCATACGCGAAAACCGCATAAAGTACAAGGAGTTGTATCGCCCGCGATTACACGCGCTTACGCGGTCTCACAGGTTTTGCAACCACCTCTAGGCATGTAAGTTGGTCTCAGGTATCACAGTAGCTCCCGGTAGAGTTCGTGAACCTTACGATGATTCACATCGGGATTGAACTGTTCCCAAACCAGCGACCGTCCTGTTTCTGCCATTTCCAGAGCGCTGTTCCTGTCGCCGATCATGCGAACAACCGCATCCGCGATGGCGCCCGGATCTTTCTCGGGAATCAGGAGTCCCGTGACATTGTTTTCCACCAGTTCTCCAATCCCTGACACATCCGTGGCTATGACCGGCAGACGATGAATGAGCGCCTCCATGATCACGGTTGGGATCCCGTCCCGGTCACCGGATGAGTGCACAACACTGGGCATCAGGAAAATATCCGAAGCATGGAACAGATCCGATACACGATCATAGGGCACAAATCCGGGAAAAGAGACATGCTCGCTCAGACCGAGCCTGCGAGCGAGGAATTTCAGTTGAAATCCCCGCGGACCAGCACCCGCAAGGGTGAGGTGGAAGTCTACCCCGGAATCCTTTAGTATCCTGCAGCTGCGAAGGAGGTAGTCGTAACCCTTCTTGCCGACGAACCTGCCCACGGCCAACAATCTGTAAGGCGGCTTCATGGGTACCGGAGCGTCTCCTCGGACCTTCAGGGGCACTCCATTGTACGTCAGGCGCATCTTGGTGATGTCGGCTCCGGGGAATTCGGCCAAGTACCGAATATTGGCCTTTGTCTCACTCCTGACAAAGAGAGCGCCCCGGATCTTATCCACCAACGCTCCGTCCGGCGGATAGATGTCCCAGGCGCGAGCCGTGAAACTGAAGGGAATTCCAGTCAATTGTGAGGCTACCCAGGCCGCGGTTGCCGGGCCATTTGCCCAGGGAGCATGTATGTGCTCGATGCCCTCCTCCTCAAATCTGCGGGCAAGGCGAAACGCACAGAGGAACGCCCACAGGTTCTCTCCTCCCTTCTCAAAGCCGTTCCAACGCCTCACCGGCACCGTCCTGAAAAGCTGCTCTGTTACTTCTCGGTTTCGTCTCCACCAGAAACGCACGTCTGATAGACAGGATTTCAGAAACGGAATACCGAGCCTCTCCACTCGATCCGAAGCCGACACCATCTCGGGAGAAAGCCCTCGGGTCTTCTCCCCATAGAGGGTGAAAACACTCACCCCCGCGCCCATATTCCGGAGATTTACTACTTCTCTGAAGATAAACGTCTCCGTGGCCAAAGGAAACCACAGCAGTACATAAGCCGTTTTCGGGAATTGATTGAGTTTCTCCATGATTGGTGTTCCTGCTTGGTATTAGTTCACCGGGCTTGAGGCGGCTCTGCGGCCGAGCACTAGGCTGGATCGGCCTTTTGGAAGTGTCGTGGACTCGCAACCGCATCCATCAGAACGCTTTCGGTGTCCTTTACCATCTTCACAATTGAATGGTGGGCGATCACCTTCTCCCTGGCTTTGACCGCCATCGACTTCCTCTCCGATTCATTTCGGAGAAGCCCGGTCAAGGCACGGGCAATCTCCCCAGGGTTGCCTGGTTCCACTAACAGGCCTGTTTCACCCTGGTCAACCAGCTCCGGAATACCGCCCACCATTGTGGCTACTACGGGCAATCCTACTGCCATTGCCTCAATGACTACATTGGGAGACGATTCCGAAATCGATGCCATGGCAAAGACCCATGCCCGTCTAAGATGGGAGATAACATCATTTGTTCCGGAAACAAGATCGATCTTTGACTCCAGTCCGTGACAACGAATGAATTCCTTTACTTCCGGTCTCAAGTACCCGTCACCGATAATGGTGAAGCGTGCCTCGGGCGCCATCAGGGCCGTCAATCTGAAAGCCTCCAGCAGATTCAACGGATCCTTCTCCAGCACGAGTCTGCCCACGGAAATCACTGAAGGTCGCTGAGCCGCGAGATCTGTACCCGGACAGAACAGGTCAGTGTCAACACCATTGGGCGTCACAGCGACGCGATAGGGTTCGGCGTGGAATTCACGGGTCAACACTGTCTTGGATGCCTCAGCATTACAGATAATCCGATTGCTCAAACGCCAAAGCCATCGTTCCCACTGCTTCGGAGCCAGACTTCGATAGCCGGAAACAATTGCAGGCACGCCGACAATTGCGCCGAAGATCCGGCCCCATATGTTAGGCACGACAGTCAGTGTATACAATATGTCCGGACGTTCCCGCAGGAGTCTCCAGGCAAGATGTGCCAGAGATCTCGGTCCCACCCTTGAAGAATTTGACAGAAAGACAGTCCTGATGCCCGACTCCTTGACAAGAGGCAGCATGTGGTCGCCGGCCCTGAGAACCCAGATTTCGGTTGAAAAGATCTCTTGATTCAAGTGCTTCAACAGATGAACAGCATAGCGCTGCGTGCCGCCGAATTCCAAATCCTGAACCAATATCACCATGCGGAAAGGCTTACGATCAGGGGACATCAGAATCCTATCGAGAGCTAGTATCTGTGCCGGCGTGTTCGTTGAGATAGATTTCCCTGACTTCACTCATAACTCGTGACTCACCGGGAAGCTCATTACGCAGCCAGCCGAGAAACTTGTCAAGTTTTTTCAAGAAGCGGTCCACGTCTCCCTCTGTTCTATGCTGGGGACAGCCCCCTGCCATGAGTTCCGATGAATGAAAATACATAGTAAGGACGCGTCCGCCTCTGTTCCGGTGAAACCGGGCGCCTGCCTTCAACCTTCGGAGGCCCAACGCCATCGGCTGAATCGAAATAGATGCCAAGTACTTGGCGACCCACAAGACGGCCGATTCAGGCAACCGAGGATTTGCTGCCAGTCGCTCCAGGCCACAATCTACTCCGCGTACCACGGGCAGTATGGTTACCGGAACCTCAAGAATTTTCGATCCTCCCTGTGTCCGTGGATTCTCCGGATCGGGGAAATAGGGGTCGACCGGGGCACGAATGCCTGCGGGGCCTCCGTACTCCTTTCGCATCGGAGCTATGCTACTGTCGACGAGTATCGACGTATGCTCCAGCAAGTTGAATATCTTTGGGCCCAAATTGAAACGTCCCATGCGAAATGAAACAGGCTCTACGTTCATCTCGGCAATAGCTTCAAAGAGGGTCTCGATTTTGGCCTTCAACAGCCGCCGGGGCATCAATTCCGACGGCACAGGCTGAGCATAGGGAAGGTCCTCAATGGGGGGGGTATTCCAGTGGTGTAAGTGGGCCCCGATTTCTCCGTGCCATTTCTCCTGGAGACCGATCAGAAGATCGCGATGAGACGCTCGACGCGCTGCCTGGTAGGATACGAACAATGTGGGCCTTATTTCATGCTCTGTGAAGATGTGGTCCAGTTTTGTCAGACAAGACACGTTCTCGGTCGGCACGCGACGTGAATCATACCTGGTACTGAAAAGACCTTCTTCCTCAACATCTATCGTGACTGCCAGTATCATCACTGCTCCAATTGCAAGAGTCCTTCCGTCCCTCCAGATCGACATTTATGTTGAAATTGCGGTTCTTGAGTGTGGTTGATATGCGTCGCCGGCAGTGGTTCCCACGCTCCGGGAGATACCCGCCGGTTTGAAGAACCGACTCACCGGCATAGGTAGTGCCCTGGTACGGTACAGTCAAGGAACTCGGTCTCATTGTCCCACGACCGACTCTCGCGCATGCCCGCTCGTCGCCTGTTCGTCGAGTAGTCGTCGCATCATGTCGAGCAACACGTTGAACTTGATGGGCTTCTCAGCGATGCGGTCCACGCCGCATTCGGCCATCTTCTCTTGCTCCGCGATCTGCCCGCCCCAACCCGTGAGCAGTATGAAAGGAGTCTTTGGGATGCCACGTTCCTTGCACAGTTCCCTAATAGCGCCGGCGACCTGCCATCCATTCATGTCCGGCATACCCAGATCGCAGACCACCAGGTCCACCGAGTTTCGGTTGAACAGTTCGATACCTTCCTCCCCCGACCCCGCCTGCACCACAGCTTGGCCGCTCCGCGTGAGTCCTTTTGCCAGCCAATCGACCAATGGCGGCTGGTCATCGACCACCAATACCTTGGCCTTGAAGTCTACCAGGGGTTCCGCGGCAACGGGCTCTTTGTCAGTCGGCTCCCTTGCAAGAGGCATCTGGACCGTAAAAACGGCACCTTTCCCTTCCCAGCCATCAACAGAGATCAGACCTCCGTGGCGGCTGACTATTCCAAAACTGGTCGACAGCCCCATGCCGGTCCCCTGCACACCTTTGGTGGTCCAGAAAGGCTCGAAGACCTTGGGGAGATGTTCCCTGGCAATGCCCATACCGTTGTCACGAGCCACGAGGAACACCTGATCGTCCTCAATGTAAGTCTTGAGGTAAATCTTTCCTCCGTCCGGCATTGCTTCAGTAGCGTTCTTGATCAGGTTTACGATGACCTCGAACAGTTCGTTGGGCTTGCCCTTGACCAAACAGTCATCCGCGAAGCGCCATTTCAGCTTAAGCTTGACTCCCCTTTTCTCAGGACCGCTTTTCCACAGCGGCCTGCTCACATCCATCGCGCGGCGGACCGTGTCCGACAGATCAAAGATCTGTCCGTCTGCAGTCGGGTCCGCGGTGCGCACCCTGGCGAAATCTTGCAGCTGTTTGACCGTCTCCGACCCCGATAGCGCGCAATCCATTATCTGTTTCAGGGTATTCTTGACTTCAGCTATATCCCCTGCATCCAGATCTCCCTCTGCAAGTCCGGACGCTCCGATGACTATTTGCAGCAGATTGTTGAAGTTGTGGGCAACTCCCCCGGCCATTTCACCCAGCGCGGCCAGCCGCTGCTTTTCGACCAAAACCTCATGGGCCCTCTTCTGCTCGGTAATCTCCCGGACAAACACGGAAACTCGCTCGACACTCCCGTCGGAACCGAAGACAGGGTGGTAGCTATGATCGAAGATCTTATCGTTCTCCGTGTCCTCGAAGCGCGCCGCGGTCCCTGTGCCGACTACTTCATCAAACCGTGCTCTCCTGGTTGCGGCGAGATCTCCCTCAACCACGTCGAAGTACAAGTTGCCCACCAGTTCTTCCATTGTTCGCGCCAGCATTTGTACGGTAGGCTTGTTCAGTGCGATGAAAGTCCCGTCGCGATCCAAGAGAAACGCACACTCGGTGGTGGAGTTGAGGATCGCCTCAACGGTTTCCTTGCTCCTGCGCGCGCCTTCCTCGGCCCTTTTCCGTTCGGCTATCTGGTTGAGGAGTTGTGCATTGGTCTGTCTGAGTTCTGAGGTGCGCTTCTCCACCCGGATCTCAAGCTTATCGTGAGCGAACCTGAGTTCCGACTGGGCATATTTTCGTTCTTCAATCTCGTTTTTCAGTTGTACATTCTTTTCCTGGAGTTGCAGAGTGCGTTCCTCTACGAGCTTTTCCAACTTCTCATGATATGTTCTGAGTTCCCTCTCCGTCCTCTTGGATTTCAGGGTATTGGCGACAGTGATCGGAAGAGTCTTGAGATAGCTTCCCCCCACGTCTTTCATGAGGTAGTCCGAGGCCCCCGCCTTCATGGCCTGGACAGCCACTTCCTCGCCACCGGCACCGGTTACCAGCACAATGGGCACATCCGAATCCACTTCATCAAACAGATCGAAAGCCGTACCGTCCCCCAACATGTAGTCCGTGACGACAACGTCAAAGCCTCCTTTTTTCAGAAGTCTCTTTCCTTCGCCGACAGACCCGACACACGTGTAGTCGTAAGGTAGTCCTTCCGACCTGACAAGGCGCTCAAACGCCATTCGGTCCACCTTATCGTCCTCGACCATGAGCAACTTGATGCGTTCGTCTTCCAAATCCTACGTCCCACTGGGTATTTCGCTTATTGTCCAGTAATAGTCGACGGCTCTGACCACCTCGACGAACTTGAGGTAGTCCGCGGGCTTTATCATGTATCCCGCAACTCCCAGATCAAAGCTGTCGAACTTGTCGTGGTCTTCCTTGGATGTGGTCAGGACGACGACCGGAATACGTCTGAGTTTCTCGTCCTTCTTAGCTATCTTGAGAAATTCGATGCCGTTCATCCTGGGCATGTTGATGTCCAGCAAGATCAGGCAAGGCAAGTCGTTATCGGGGTTTCTCAGGAACTCCAGCGCCTGCTCCCCATCACCCACTGTTTGCAGCGGATTCCGAATATTGAGGTCCTTGACCGCTCGCGTAACCGCCATCGCATCCACTTTGTCGTCTTCCACCAGTAGAATCGGTCTGGTGTCCTTCATCCATCGTCTCCTTTTTTGGGAAGTGTCAGGAAAAACGTAGTCCCGGCCCCTACCTCCGATTCCACCCATATGTCACCTCCGCTCGTATCCACGATCTTTTTTACCAGAGTCAGCCCAATCCCGGTACTCTCGCTTTCGTCTCTGGGGGAAAGCGTCTGGAAGATCTGAAAGATCTTATCGTGAGAGGTCGGATCAATTCCGGGTCCGTTGTCCGCGACACTGAATTTCCAATGATCACCCCCATCTTCGGCGCGGATCCTGATCTCCCCTTCGGGTTTGTCCATGAACTTTACGGCATTGTCCACCAAATGCTGAAACATCTGTTCGGCATGCTCGTACTCGAACATGATTGTGGGCAGTTGGGTTTCAACTATTACCTGGATGCCCTCAGGGGGTGAGATCGTATCGACCACGTCGCCCAACAGGCTGTTGAGATCGACTCTTTGTCCCTTCTCTTTGACACGCCCAATTCGTGAATACTCGAGTATGCCCTGAATCAGTCCCTCCATGCGATCTATTCTACTGAGCAGCAAGTTTATCAGGTCCTTGCCCTCCTCGTCCAGGACACCCGAATAGTCGTTTGCGATCCATCCGGCAAGCTGACTTACTGCTCTGAGCGGGGCCCTGAGGTCGTGGGAAATTATGTAGGCAAACTCCTTGAGTTCGTTGTTTGACGCCTCAAGCTGGGCTTTGAGATCTGCACAGCGCGTCTCTAGGTCAGTGGGATCGTCCGACAGCATTTGCTCCGGCTGCCTGCCTTCCTCATTCATTACGCTTTCCTTTCGGGCAACGTGTGGATTCAAGGTCAACCTGCCGACGGAATTGGAAACGCTTTGCGTGGTTCAGACACTCAGACCGCAGAATGCCCACGGATAGGCTTCTGCTACTGTGCTTTTCTGACCTCCTCGTAGACGATCTCCAGCAATCTCGGAATGGTAATCGGCTTCTCGGCGATCCTGTCAACCTGAGGTTCGGCGAGCACCTCCTCTTCGGCCAGTTGTCCCCCCCAGCCGGTCAACAAGATGAAAGGGGGTCTGGGCTTCTTGTTTTTCCTGAACATACCTTCCACCTCCTGACTCACCTCCCACCCGTTCATTCCCTCCATTCCGAGGTCGCAGACAATAGCGTCGAGTCTGTTCTTCTTGACGATGTCCAGCCCTTCCGGGCCGGAATAGGCAATGAAAATCGTATGGCCGCGTCTTTGCAGGCTCTTACCCAGAGTCGAGACGACGGCGCGGTCGTCGTCTATGAGAAGTATGCGGAGTTTGCGGTCGGAAACCACTCTAGGCGCGGCCTTGACCTTTTTCGAAGGTCTACGCGATATGGGAAGCTTCACAATGAACGCAGTTCCTTGCGGCTTGATTCTCTTTACGCCCAGAGTCCCTCCATGACGTCGAATAATCTCACGATTGACGGCAAGCCCCATCCCTGCATGGTATTTCTTCGATGTCCAAAAGGGCTGCATGATGTCTTCGATATTCTTCTTTGCGATGCCGACACCATTGTCTTGCATCCGAAGGACCACCCGTTTTTCATCGCGATATGTCTTCACTGATATGTTTCCGCCCTGTGGGAGCGCCTCAATTGCGTTCTTGACCAGATTGAAAACAAGCTCCACAATACCTTCCTTATCGCCCTCGACATGGCAACCCGTACTCAGATCGAGTTCTTGAGATATCTCGATCTTCTCTCTCTCAAGCTTGGCCTTAGCCCAAAGCTTGCACATTTCAAGGCCTTCCCGGACAGCGTCACTCAGATCGAACACCACCTTACGGGCCATCTCTGAGCTGGGTCGCTCACGCCAGAAGCGGCTGAGCCGTCTAACACTTTCCGTCGCGGCCCGATTACTGTCGAGGATTTGTTCCAGATTGGCCCTGATATCGTCGTATTCCTCTACCTCCAGATTGGTGTAGGCAATGTTGGCGTTCCCTATGGCAATCTGGAGAAGGTTACTGATCGTGTGGCTCACTCCACCCGACATTTGCCCCAGGATCTGGAGACGTTGAGACCGCAGAATCACCTCTTCCGCCTGTTTGATTCTTGCAATCTCAAGTTTCAGCCGGTCATTCTCTTTGAGCAGGTCCGTTACCTGCTTCTGAAGCTGGTTTTCGTTGTCTCCGTGTGTATCTTTGCGGTCCTGTGGAATCCTGGCATGCCGGTCCAACTCCGCGATTTTCAGTTCCAATTGCCTGAGCTGCGGACACAGTTTTTCCAATTGGTCGGCAAGTTGCCCTAATCGAGGCTCCTGCTCCGCCATCTCGTACACCCTCCAGCATCAATAATCGAAAATGGATCCCCGTCGTCGCGCCTGGACAGAACCATCTTGTATCATGCAACTATTTCCGGCATTTGGCAACCCCCAAAAAGGGATAGATGACAAATGGGGGCGCCACACGGTCCGGGTTTGTGGCGACAGAGATCTATGTTACCCAAATTGAGCGATTCAAGCTGATGTCATTGCGAGGAGCGAAGTGACGAAGCAATCGCCGGCCTTTGGTTCTTCCACCCAATGAGATTGCTTCGCTGCACTCGCAATGACGGATACTTCAGGTACTTGCTTGTTGGATGAACCAAGAACCGCAAAGATTAGTACTCATGGGCAGAAGTTCGCTGTCAGTATATTCCCCGATGTCCATCCGTCCTGGCCGTCACCCCGGCGAAAGCCGGGGTCCAGAAAGTCTTGAAGAAGCCTGGATTCCGGCTTTCGCCGGAATGACGGTTCACGGGGAACTAGGTAAAAACCGCCCGGGAATTTCCGCCCGGCAGTATTAGGGTGTTAACGAGCAGTCCGTGGCTTTGCCGCGGACATACACATTATACCAATGCGCGTTCAAACAAGTGATAAGGAGCACTGCTGGGCAAGCCGGCAGTGGCACCCTAGGGCAGAACGGTACTCCTTTGATCTCAACGTGGCATAATACCAAAACGCTTTCAAAGAGGGAACATATGGCTCAAGTCCGGAAGGGAAAAATCCCCCCTGCCCCCCTTTGAAAAAGGGGGGTTAGGGGGATTTTGAGACTCGGTCCCTCACCAGTACACTGTACTTCTTTGAACGCAGCCTGGTATTAGATCTTGTAACGTTCAACCAACTCCTTCAGAGACCGTCCCAGTTCTTCCAGCCTCTTTGCCGCATCCTCCAGATAGGACGTGCCTTCAAAATTGTGCGTTATGGCCTGTTCAACACTTATCATAGCGGAAGAAACCTGGTCTACACCGACAAACTGCTGCTCACTGGACGTTGCGATCAGGTTTGCGGCCTGGGAAGACTCTGAAACGCTTTGTGTAAGCGCCTTAATGGACTCCCCAGCCAGCACGGACTGCTCCACGCCCTCATCCACGGCTCTGTTAGCCTGCTCCGTGGCCTTTACCATGGCATGGATCCACCTTCGCGTTTCATCGAGTATGGTGCGCACTCTCTGGGTAGACCCCTTGGATTGATCCGCCAAGTTCTTGATCTCTTGAGCGACAACTGCAAAGCCTTTCCCGTGTTCACCCGCCCTCGCCGCCTCAATGGATGCGTTCACCGCGAGCAGGTTCGACTGGTCTGCAATGTCCTGAACAGATGAAATTATCACCTCAATGGCTTCGCTCTGTTCGGTGAGTCTCACCACGGTTTCGCCTATGGATTCCGTCTGCTCTTTGATGAGGTCCATCTTCTCGATGGTATCTTCAGTGGCTCTCTGTCCGGATGCTGATATTTTCGCGGCCTCCCGGGACCTCTGTGCTACGTCCTTGGCCTTGTCACTGGAGAGTTTGGCAGCCTGTTTCACTTCTTCGACGGTCGCGGTGGTTTCCGTTACAGCCTCAGAAGTCCTTGAAGCGCCGGCCACGAGTTGTGCAACAGTGGCGGAGATCTCCGTCCCGGACGAGGAGAGGATGTTCACCCCCTCGATCAACTGACTGTTCCGGTCCTCCAGATCCTTGGCCATGTCATTGAGCGCGATGCCGAGTCGGCCCAGTTCATCCGCGCTCGTCACCTCAAGACGACTCGACAGATCACCCTTGCTGATGGCCTCCGCCCGAGCTACCGCTTGACTAAGGGGCTTGGTGATCAGCACGCCTGAGTACAGCGACACCAGAACGGACACAATTATTATCCCGACAATGCCGGTAATACTGACGACATGAACAAACAGCCAAGCACTTGCCGCCTTCTTGCCCCATTGCTCGGCCTTCATTTCTTGTGTGCGCTTGAAGGCCGTCATAATTTTAGGGAAATCGTTCGGGGGGTTCGCGTCGCGCGCGTTGGAGGCAATGGAGCCCGGTTCCACTTTGCTCTTCGATCTCTCGATTCCTCCGGAATGGGAAACCGCGGGTTCGCAGACGTCATCTATCCATTTCTTCAAGATCCCCTGGATTTGCTCAACCTGTTTCCGGCTGGTCGGATCCGCGGCGACACTCACTTTCAGTTCTTTCATGAGTGCAAGAAGATCTCTCTTCCCCTTATTGTACCGATCAAGAGAAGCTTCCTTCTTGGACAGAAGATATCCCTGCATTCCGGATTCAATCTCAAGGGCTGCTCTCTCCACATTCGCGGCTTTTCGGATTACATCGACCGCGCCGGCCACGTCTTGTAGGGAATCGTAAGCCACAGTCACCTGTTGCAGACAGACCGGCGCCAAAATCGCTATCGGAACAAGGCTGCAAAGTACGCCACAGATTATCTTTGTCTTGACCGAGAGATCTCCGAATTTCATGCACATCTCCTTTTCCCGGATGTTCCTTTGTAATGGTTCACCGGGCTTGAAGCGGTTCTGCGCCAGGGGGGAGGGGAGGGTGATCTGAACACCGAATATCAATGCGCATCACTATAACGCCAATTTCATGAGACGAACAGTCTCAGTGCTCATCATTTCCGCTTTGGCATCTTGACCACGGTGAAGAAAAAGGTAGCCCCTTCTCCCTTCTCCGATTCCAGCCGGATCTTGCCGCCCTCCGCTTCGATGATCTTTTTCACTAGGCTCAGTCCGATACCAGTACTCTCGAATTCATCCCGTGAAGTCAGTGTCTGGAAGATCTGAAAGACTTTGTGTCGGTATTCCTTGTCGATTCCGGGGCCGTTGTCCCAGACCCGGAATTTCCAATGGGTTTCCTCATCCTCGCAGCCGACGACTATCTTGCCTTGGGGCTTGTCCATGAACTTGATTGCATTGCTGATCAGATTTTGAAACACCTGTCGTATGCGTGTGGGTTCGAACACTATCGAGGGCAATTCCCCTTCAATGGAAAGCTCGATGCTCTCAGGCGGCGCCAGTTCATCCAAGATGTCCGGCACCAGGGCGCCAAGGTCTACCTCTTCTCGTTCTTCACTAATCCGCCCAATTCTCGAATACTGAAGTATGCCGTCGATCAGGCCGTGCATCCTATCCAATCTGCCCAGCAACAGATCGATCATTTCCTTGCCGCTGTCATCTAGGCTATCCGCATAATCCGCGGCCAGCCATCCCGAAAGCTGGCTTACTCCGCGCAAAGGCGCCTTGAGATCATGTGAGACCACGTAAGCGAATTCCCTCAACTCCTCGTTGGACGATTCGAGTTCTGATGTGCGCTGCCTCACCCGCTGTTCCAGATCTTCGTTGAGTTTCCGGATCTCCTCTTCGGCCTTTCTCCGTTCAGCAATTTCGAGCGTGAGTCTCTCGTTGGCCTGGACGAGTTCCGCTGTCCGCTCCTGCACGCGAATTTCGAGATCTTCCCGAGCCTTTTTCAGCCGTTCCTCGGTCTGCTTGCGTTGGGCAACTTCTTCCTCCAGGTGGGCCGTCCTGTCCTCGACCTTCCGCTCAAGGTCGTAGTTCAGAGCTTCCACCTGCATTTGAGCATCCAGGAGTTTGCTGTTTATTTGGACTGCGCTCTCATAAGTGGAGAGCAGTAGATTCAAGGAATGTTGGACAGCCAGGTTTATTTCGTAGACCTTGCCTCTGAAGTTCACGGCCGTCTTTTGAGTTTTTTCACCATCTCCAACAACAGAGGGGGCGGCCAGCATTGTTTCTATCTTGGAAAGGAGAAAACTCTCATCACACGGTTTGGTCAAATAGGAATCCACCATCGCGTCGAGGCCCTGTATGATGTCTTCCGGATCAGAGAGGGCAGTGAGTAGTATTACGGGAATGGTCCTAAGGGCCTGGTCTTTCTTGATAGCACGCGACAGTTCATAGCCGTCCATCTCGGGCATGACTATGTCGCTGACAATAAGATCGTGGTCTTTGGAGCGCAGGATTTCCAGTGCATCCTTCCCCCCGGGAGCCACAGAAGTCTTGTAACCGTGTTGTTCGAGCATGTGTCTCAGCATCTCTGCCTGAGTAGGGCTGTCCTCGACAATCATGATCCTGGCCCGTTTTGATTTCACGCCTTTATTTGACTTCATGATTTGACGCCCCTTGAAGCACACTACGCCCTTTTCCCGCACGCGCAAGTGAGGACACTGTGTGGATCGATCGAAGGTCTCGGGGACCGGCATTGACTTTACAGTCCATGTCTTCCCTACCACGGAGCGGATGAGTTTCATTCCGACAAAAAAGTTCCTCAGGGCACTATCTGACCCACACAATACCTGCAATCACTTTCCGTGTCAGCCGACAACTTGACCGAGCTTCCTCAGGATTCCTTCGGGTGAGAGCACGTACGTCGTACCTCCCAGCCTTATGGCTTCGGCCGGCATGCCGTGAACGATGGAGCTCTCTTCGTCTTGCGCGATGGTGACGGCCCCACTATCTCTCATCAGCTTGAGTTCATAGGCCCCGTCTCGTCCCATACCCGTGAGCAAAACACCAACAGCGCGTTTGCCGAATGCCCTTGCAACAGATCTGAACAGATATGAAACCGACGGCCTCAACCCGTGTTCCGGTTCCCCGCTACTGAGGGATATCTTGCGGTTCTTCCGCACTTCCATGTGGTAGTCATCGGGAGCAACGTACACATGTCCTGGAAGGACGTTTTCGCCCTGCTCGGCCAGGCGCACCTTCACAGAGGAGAACTGATCGAGCCAACTGACCAAGCCCTCGGAAAAGCCCCGCGCTATGTGCTGAACCATCAGAATAGGCGCAGGAAAACCTTCATCCAGACCGGACAAGATCGTGCGCAGCACTGGAGGTCCTCCCGTGGAAGCTCCGATTGCGACAACTTCCGTATTTCGCGGCTCAGGATCGGCCGCGGGACGTTCGAGGCGAGCCGACTCCGTCCTTGGGGACCTGGTCTGCTCGGATCGAGTCCGTTGAACCGGTCCACGTCTCTTCCAGCGTCTTACCAATTTGACCTCTGACATGAGTTTCACTGTTTGAATCAGCCTGTCCGCGGATTCGCGGCCACCCTTGTCCGGGGAATATTTGGGCTTGTCAATTGCGGCCACTGCACCGGCTTCCAGGGCGGGCCAGGTCTTCTCCACATCTTCCGGTTCCAGGCTCGCGCTCACAACAACCACAGGCACCGGATTTGTTTCCATTATCGCTCTAGTGGCTGAATAGCCGCCCATCCCTGGCATGGTGAGGTCCATGGTGATGACGTCGGGTTTATCGCATTCCACGAACTTCAGCGCTTCTTCGCCGTTGTCGGCTGTGCCTATCACACATATTTCAGGATCAGATCTGAGAATGTGTCTCAGCAGTTCCTGCGCGGTGGGTGAATCATCTACGATCAGCGCTTTTATCATTTGGGCCCAAGGTTTCAGATCAGTCTTTCAACGACTTCCAGAAGGTTGCTCTGCTCGAAGCTGCTCTTCACGATGTAAGCATCAGCGCCCACGTCGATTCCCTTTTCTTTGTCCACCTCTGTTGCGAGCGCGGTTACCAGAACAACGGGGAGATGACGGAGCTTCTCGTCACCGCGAATCTGCGACGTGAGTTCAAACCCGCTGAGTTTCGGCATCTCCACGTCCGAGACCACCAGGTCAAACTCATCGGTCCTGAGGATCTTCAACGCGTCGGCGCCGTTTACTGCGGTCGTTACTGCGTACCCGGACGACTCCAAGATGTTCCTCAGCAGCATTCTGGATGTGATGGAATCTTCCGCAATCAACACGGACTTTTGCTCTGTCTCGGCATCTTCAGGACCGGCGGCCGAGCCGGTGGCCGCAAGGCCGAGTCCTGCCGCGGACTTGATCAAATCCGGGACGTTTAGGATGGGTACCAACTCTCCCGATGTACGCACTATTACGCCGGCAATATTGCGAACGCGGGAAAGCTGTTTTCCGAGGCTCTTGACCAGCACTTCCCGTTCAGCGAGCACAGCCTCCACAATGAAGGCGACGCTCTTTTCCGCGGACCGAAGAATCAGAGCGAGGATGAGGTCCGAGTCCTCGCCCCGTGTTTCCCGTGACGGCATGTCAAGGATGTCGCTCAGCCGGACCAGAGGGATGGTCCGGCCGTCCAATGCTATTGTTTCTTTGTTTTCAACGGTCCCCATCTCGTCTCTCCGGAACCGGATGACGCGTTCCACACCGGCTGTCGGAACGACAAAGAGCCGGCCGCCCACTCTGACAAGAACACCCCTGACCGCGGCCAGAGTAACCGGAAGAAGCAACTGAAATGATGTCCCTTTCCCGGGCGTGAACTGGAATGACACGCGTCCGCCGACCTTTTCCACTTTCTCACTCACAATGGCCAGGCCGATGCCTCGACCGGATATGCTCGTCACTATGGGACTCGTGGAAACCCCTGACTTGAAAACTATCGATTCCAGGGACTGGTCGTCCCGTGCACCGTCTCCCGACTCGGAGATGACACCCCGCTTCTTCGCGGCTTTCACGACCTTTGGCATGTCAACACCGGCACCGTCATCGGAAACCACAATCTCAACCGTGTTGCTCCCCGCCCGTGATACGGATATGGTCACCTCGCCGGTGGAGTGTTTGCCTGCTCGCTTTCTTTCCTCCGCCTTCTCGATGCCGTGATCAATGCTGTTTCTTACAAGATGGATGAGGGGATCCTTCATCTCTTCAAGAATGCGACGGTCGATCTCAAGATCTCCTCCCTCGATGACCAGATCAACCTCTTTGTCCAGATCACGCGACAGGTCCCGAACAAGCCTCGGAAATACTTCGAGAAGCGTTGAAACCGGTAGCGTCAAAACGGTCTTCATGTCCTCGACCAGTCCGTCCACCATTCCCGCCACCTGTCTGGAATCGCTTTCAGCCGACGCGGCAAAATCTCTGACTCTTTCCACCAGAGATCTGAGATAGGTGTCGTTCCAGTCAAGAAAACCCAACAATTCAGAGGATACCGACTCAGATTGGGACCAAGTCTCACCTGAATCGTTGACGTTCTCCGGGTCTACAGCATTCTTTAGATCTGCGGAGACACCCGCCCATCTCTGTTGCCAGAAGTCGATGTCCCCGCGGAGGTTCATCAGCTCCCTGGCTCGCTGTTCCGCGCCCATTTTAGCTGCGGCCATCTCCTCTGCCTGAAGCAGCAACGGATCCAGCTTGTCCACAGAGATTCGTATGGTGGCCGACCGAAATGTCTTGTCCGCCGCGGAAAGGACATCCATGCGCGTTTCGTCCTTGCCGTGAGTTGCCACAGTGGGGGAATCCGCAGCCCCGGTTTCGTCAGGCCCCGTATCCTGCGCATCGTGGACCTCCGGCCGAGGCGCGGGAACTTCGGGGTCACGCGGAGGCGCCAGTTTCCGGGGAGTGATTCCCGCACCCGCGCCGCTTTTCACATCGTTGAGATGTTGAATCAGATCGCCGATGACCAGCCTCTCGTCCCCGGAAAGAAGTTTCTCAATTGTGTCCACCGTATGATGAAGCGTGTCAAAGAGTGAGGCTGAAGCCTGTATCCGTTCGGCCTTGAGCGCGGCGAGCACGCCTTCGAGGGCCTGGCAAACGGCCTCAACAGATTTCAGGTTGACCGCTCTCGCCCCACCTTTCAAACTGTGCGCCCCTCGATAGACAGTCTCCAGGATCGCGGCTCTTTCATCCGCATCTTGTGGCTTCTCCAGATCAATCAGTCCGGTAGACAAGGCCTTCAGGTGCTCTTCAGCCTCCACTTTGAATGTGGCCAAGAGCCTCTTCAAGAATTTGTCTTCTTTAGCGCCCATCTCGTAGTCCTTGACGGAAGTACGTGACTTCAATGCTTACACTGCCCAAATCCTGTCACCGGTTCCCGTAGAATTCTCCGTAGTTATCCATGCAGGTCTGACATGTGCACTGGTCGATCCAGTTTAGCCGATCCACAGCGGCCTTGACGAAATCATCCCCCCACCCCTTCATGAACGACGATGCGCTCGTCCGACAAGATCCTGCCCGCGTCTATGACCACCAATCCGTCCCCGGTCACACCTCCGAAATAGTCCTTCTGAACGCCCGTGAGCGTGGGGAGATCGGTCTGAAGTTCGTCAAGCGCAATGCTTCGCACACCCAAGATTGATTCAACGATGATGCCCAGTTCCATTGTCTCACTGCTCAGCACGATGATTTCCGACAAGTCGGTAATTCCTCTCGCGGGTAGATCAATGAACTCCCGGATGTCGATAACCGAAACAATGTGGCCTCGAACCCTGAAAATGCCCAGCACAAACGTAGGGGTACATGGAACAGGCATCAATTCCGTCAGCGTGTGGACGCCGCTTACCAAGTTTGCCGCCACGGCATACCTCTCGTGACCTAACTCGAACTCCACAACATCCAGGACCGCTCGGTCCATATCGGCAGTGTCGGCTTTCCGGGCAAGGCTTTTCGCCCTCTCCCTCAGGATCTGTCTCTCGTCCATAGACGCAAGTCCAGCCAACCACTCTGCATCCGCACCCGGGGGTGCAAGAGCGCGGCTCGACGCTGTCAGGGGTTCTTGATCTTTTTCGTACTTCACCGACCGATCTCTTTTAGGAACATCTGAAGTCTCATTGTTCGTCATGCAGCGTCTCCTGAGAGGCCATTGCCTGCACTATTTCCGCAAGTCTTCCGGCAGTGATGCCTTCTGATTCCACGACGATTTCGTCCTTGGGACGATGGTCCAGGACCGCGAGCACAGTTTGAAAGTGTTTGGCGGATTCCTTGTGCTTTCCCAGGCGCCGAGTGAGATTGCCCAGGGCGAAATGGGCCACAGCCATTTCCGGGGCCAAGTAAAGCGCTTTCTTCATGGACGCCACAGCCTCTTCAATCCTGCCCAGATCGTTCAGGATGGTCCCTTGCAAATAATAGTGACCGGGATTCAACTTCTCGGCCGCAATCGCTTTCTCGCACCACTCCAGGGCTTCAGCCAGATCCCCACGGTCACCATGGGCACGCGCAAGCGACACTGCACGGCCTACTTCGGATTCTTGATCTTGATCCAGGGCCGGCGCCCCCGAGTGTTCCGAGTCGATCTGCCCTGGCTCCGGATCAAGCGGTTGGATCTCAGCCTCAATTGGCCGTGTGTTCGCTTGCCGTTCTGCCTCCGGTACTGTCAACGTCGGCTGTTGACTGACTTCCTGTTCCATAGTTGCAGGATCGAAGCAGTCTCCGAGTTCAGCCTCGTGTTGACCAAGGGAATGTAGAGGATGCTCTACCGCGATCGAAGAATCGCCATTGGCAGGAGGCCCTGGACCCAACACCGGTGACTGCGATTGGTGGCCCGTCGGGTCAGCGGGCTGCGTTCCACCTTTCTTGTACAGAATTACGCCGGGGAACCCAGCGGAAACAAGCGCGGGGTCGCGAACCTGATCCGCCTCCACGGCCGCAACCGCAAGCCACCCGTCGCCTGCGAGACAGGCGCTCAGATTGCCGACCACCGACTGCATACGGTCAGGGGCAAAGTACATGATCACGTTGCGACAGAAGATCAAATCCACGTCCCCCGGAACCTCGGATGCGGGAGGGTACTCATCGGTAGCCAGATTGTGACGAGAGAATCTCACCAGTCGCTTGATGCGCGGCACGATTTCATAATGCCCTTCAGGCGTCCTTGTAAAGTATGTCTCCTTCACCCATTCGGGGATCCCGCGAAAAGACCACTCCGTGTACACGCCCCGGCCTGCCTTTTCAAGGCTGGATGTGTTGATATCCGTCCCCAGGATGTCAACTCTCCACCCGTCAATGTCAGGCAGCGCTCTGGTGAGGGTAACGGCTATGGTAAAGGGCTCCTCACCTGTAGCGCAACCCGCGCTCCAAATGCGCAGCCGTTTACCGGCCTTGCGGCGGGACTCAATGATCTCTGGAAGGATGCGTCCCTCAAGGACCTGAAACAGTTTGGAATCCCTGAAGAAATGGCTTTCTCTCACTGTGAGGTGTTCAGCCAACTTTTCAACATGAAATTCCTCCAATGGGATTGACAGGAGCCATTGAGCGCAGGACTCGGGATCCTCAAATCCGAATTCCGGGGCCGCTTTGACCATTGCGCGTTCAATGTCGGGCCATCGCTCCCTGGGGAAATGCAGCCCCATATTGGCTTCGATGAGCTTGCTCAGCAACGGGAGCGTGAAATGAGAAACAAGATCAGTCATCCTTCCCGGTTTCCGTTTGCATTTCTTCTATTGCTCTATCAAGCTGCCTGGACTCTTCAAAAGACAGGATCTGTTCCACGGTGAGAACAACAACGTTGGAATCTTCGAATTCGGCTACCCCGTCTACGTACCCTATCCCGGGCAATATCTCGTCCGCACGCGTGATCCGCTCTTCCGGCACTTCGACCACCGGCATGACATCGTCCGCGACGAAGGCTATGCTTCTTTCCGCTCCGTGGGCAATTACAAACCGATCGTTGAGGGAGATCTTCTTCTCCGGTAAGCCAAAGCGAGTTCGGCCGTCCACGACAGGGATGATCCGCCCATGAACGTTCACCACACCAAGAACAATGTCAGGCGCCTTTGGCAGGCGGGTGATCTCCACGGCACGAACGACCCTCTCCACCGCGGAGAGATTCAGCGCATATCGAGATTCGGACACCCTGAACATAAGAAGTTGGTTCAACCCGCTCATAACATGGTCACCGATTGATCCGTCATTTGTCCGCCTGTTCCACGAGCCAGTCCTTGGCTTCCTCCACAGTGTCGCAGATTTGTATCTCTATGCTCGCGAATCTCTGAACAGCCCTTACCAGGTACTTTTGCACGCGTTCAACTCCAACCGCTGCGGTGGCCTTCCGGTACGGCTGCATCTTCGCTGCCGCTGCCTTGAACGCGCCCATGATCCGCTGGGAAGCAAGGATTCCCCTGACATCTATCAGTCGGAGCTGCTCGGGCTCCCCGTTTTCTCCGATTCGGGCGACAGCGTCACCCACTTTGCGGATCTCTTGTACCAGTTCATCGCCTCGAAAAGGTCGGAAGTCGAGGTAGATGATGCGCCTTCCCTTGTGTTCTATCCATTCCGCGGAGTCGGTAATTCTCTCGCCCAAGGAAGGCCTCCTGTTAACCCTGTTCTCCATATCCGCAGCCCCGGGGCGGTCAGCGAAGGTTGAACCGGCCAAGCGGGTGCAGCCCTTTTCAAGCATACCTCAACACCGCCCTCTCAATCAACCACAATCCGGCACCTTTGGGTAAGCCTTCAGTTACGGGGGGGGGCTTCAAAGGCAAGGGCAGACACATAGAGCCTGCCCCGGACTACGATCCGGGGTCTGCCCCTACGTCTGGGCCAAGACCCGTCATGGGGCACAGTGTACGGCGCGCACCTGTGTGTGCGCCCTCTTACCATCCGTTAGACTCGAGAAAGTGGTCGTTGCCGTCTGCCCCCGAACGACTGACTCTCCCTTCTACACCACCCACGGTGTCACATGTGGGTAAGAGTAAGCCCTCTGGGAGAGGACTGGGGTGAGGGCCTTCCGGATAACCGGTGCAGAACAAATTTGCGCAGCACACCTCGCGAAGTTGCGGCCTACTCGGCCATTACCGCCATTCGACCCCTGGTTGATTCCTCAATGGAATGCGTCGATACTTGTGCTTTCCGTGGCCGATCATCATGGCCCCGTAACTCTCATGGCCGTCGGGCAGGGCGAGCGCCTCTTTCATGGGCTGATGGAAAGTGGCCGCGGCACCGAAATACCCGGCCCAACAAGCTCCGAGCCGGTGAGAGACAGCGGCAAGCTCCAGGTACGTCAGCGCAATAATGCAAGCGGGCTGTGAGGCCCGTTGTTCGGCGAGGCCGTGAGCCACAATCAGATGGGGCGCTGCACGCAGAACCCGGTCTACACCGTCTTCCCAGGCGGCCGTCACAAGATCAAAGTGCATTTCCTTTGCGATCGCCGGTTGCAGTTCGATCATCAACCGCATCCACTCGATCACAATGCCGGCCAGACGGTTCACCTCTTCCTTGTCTTGGATTACGAGCCAATGCACCGGCTGTGAGTTGTGACCCGACGGAGCGTACCGGGCAACGTCGATCAGTTTCTCAATCAGATCCCTGCCAACGGGCTTGTCCTTGAAGCAACGTGTGGAACGCCTGGATCGCAAGAAATGCTCCATCTCCTCCGCCCCCGGTGTCAGGCCCGGATACACAGGTGGACACTCCTCCGACGCCATGGTCTTGAGTGACAACGCATCGTGCGGACACACTGCCACGCAGTGCCCGCAGTTTATGCAGAGATCTTCGGCGCCATCGACCTGAACCGGAACAGATTCCGTGTCCTTGATTTGGATTATCTTGGCAGGGCATTCGTTCACGCAGAACCAGTCCCGCTCGCACTTTTCCTCGTCAATAGTGAATAGACTCAAGTTTCCTTCCTTTCCTTTTCATTGGCCCCAGCATTATACACTAAGACATCGCGGCACGTTGTGGCTCGCTTTCTTGAGGCGCGATGGGTGGATTCAGGCACCCGGGCTCGGGATGGCCGTGGGCTGCGTCTCCCGTGCAACCGCCTGAATTGCATTGGTCGGACATTGCACCAGGCAGGCCCGGCACGCGGTGCACGACTCCAAGTGCGTGGAAACGGCCCTTTTTTCTCCGTCCATCTCCCAGACTCCTATGGGGCAGATCTCGTAGCACCGGCGGCAACCGTTGCAGAGTTCAGGAAAGCACGTCAGATCACGGTATCCGTTCAGGAGTTCCGTACGCACCGTTCCCGCCCAGGCCAGGTTACCCGCGGCCCCAATACCGAGGCGTGCCAAAAACGGGTCAAATTCGCTGCGCATGGTAGAAGCCGTGCCCCCGAGTTCCACGCTGAAGAGAGCCAGCAACACCATGGCGATAATCAGATCCGCGCGGAACCCGAAGCCGGCTTGCCCGGACAGAAGTTCCCCTGCGATCAAAAGGCCCATGAGCACGGCTTCCGGAATCAATATCTTGGTCAGTCCCCGGTCTCCAGGTAGCCACGGGCACGCGAGAAACAGAAACAAAAACATGGCCGCGCCTACAATCAGATAGTCCACGAACAGGGAGCGGCCGAATATTAAGAAGCCCAACGCGCCGAGCAGGTAAAACGGGAAGATGCTTCCCAGGGCCGTATCCAGTCGCTCCCGCCAGTTGTACGTAACCCGCTTCATCACCTCATCCCTCTTGTTTCCTTCCAGCAGGTACCGGGGAAGGTCACCGGCTCGCACAGGGCCCCAGCGTGTGGACCATCCGGTTTCCTCCTTGACATGGGCCGCGCAGATGCCGGGCCCACCCAGGGGGGGCAAAATGAGGGTCCGATGATCAACCTCGTCGGCCACGCCACTGGTCTTTACCACCGACACCACTGAACGTGTGTCAAACTCGTCGCCGCCCGCGGCACACCACACATTGACGCCTTTGGAATCGGCCACGAGCAACCAGGCGTCCAAGCCCGCGCGCTCCAGGATGCGCTTCAATCTCTTCACTGTCAGATCAAAATTGCAGGTGACGAGAACCGGACTGTCCCGCTTGGGATCGCCCACGCGACGTAGCCCGACTCGAGTCGGGCAGGGAAACAGCCTGAAAAGAAGACCCCAGATTGTCTTTATTAAGCTCATGTTTTCGCTCCTTCAGTAGGTCGGCGCGCTACCACCATGGCGACCGCGTCACCGTGGCTTCTTTCCTCATTCTCGACCTCAAAACCCGCGGCGAGGACCTCACCCCGCAGGTCCGCTATGGGACGGGTGATGACCCCGGATACCAGATAGACGCTCATCAGCATGACGCCGCGAACAATTGCCTGCGCGAAGCCGCGCCCCTTTGTGCGAGGCCGCACCTCATCGGCTATGACCAACCGCCCCCCGGGCGCCAGCACCCTGAACGCATGATTCAATGCGTATCTCCTCTCATCGTCCGTCAACTCGCTGAATACAAGGGTCGACACTACAGATCCGAAAATCCCGGACTCCAGGCGATCCATGCCCTCCACCCCCATCCGCCGAACCTTCATCCGATCCTGTAAGTTCCCTGATTCAATCCTTTCGCGGGCGACTTGGATCATGGTCCCGCTGACATCAAAGCCTTCAACGCTCGTCGCGCGATCCAACATCATTTCTGCCAGTTCACCTGTTCCGCACCCTATCTCCAGGACTCGCACGCCTTGCGGGACCTCCGCCACCACGGCCTGTTTCATAGCTGTTACGCGACCTCCGACAGCCTTGTTGATCCGCCTATCGTACGAGCGGGGACGCATCTCCAGGATCTTCATGAACATATAGCTGAACATAATTTTAGACCCCTAACCTTGGTCCGCGGCCCCCTTCCCCTGGGGCCTCACAACCAAGCCTTCAGTCAACAGCCTCGATGCCGCTCTCGCGAGCGTGCGGGTTTCGGATCGGCGCTCCGTGAAAACGCCGTAAAGCACAATGCCGTCGAAAATCGATACCAGGAGATCCGCTACGGTTGTGGGATCAATATCGCGCCGGATTTCCCCCGAGGCCTGACACTCCCTTATCAGGGCCTCCAACATGGTGAGCATGCCGTCATAGATGCCCGTGATGGACAACAGACGGTCTTCTCCGGTACGAGCAAGGCCGAAGTAGTCCACAAACACCGCGCAGTGTTCTTCCCACTCGGCAACGTGATCAAACGAGAATTCGATCAGAGCCAACAGTCGATCTCCAGGGTTCTCAACTCCAGCCATTGCACCAAGAGCCCCTTCCTTGAAGGCTTCAAAGTACTGCTGAAACACAAAGTCGAGTATTTCCAACTTGTCCTTGAAGTACTCGTAGAGGGTGCCCTTCCCCACACTTGCGGCAGAAGCGATGTCCGCCATTCTGGTTCTATGGTACCCCAGCCTGTGGAACACCGTCAGCGCGGCCTGGCCGATCTGTTCAGCCTTTTTCTCTTTGTCCACTGTCCTTGGCAAGGTCGCCTCCCGGAATAAGTGACCGACGGTTCGGTCAAGTACATTGGACCACCCTGAGCGTCGGATGTCAAGCCGAGCATTCTTCAAGAATTTCCCCAAAAAGGGGCGGTTTGAAGATCAACGGATTCAGCCCTTACCCGGCGATGAATCCCCGGGCTGCTTTCTGACGCCCCTACGCGGCTACGATCTTTCGGGTCTCAACGGAAACTGCCCACTCTACCACGGGCATTTTCACGGGAATTATGGTAAAAGAGTATTCGCTGGGATGGAGAGATCAGAATGCCTCAAAATAGGCTGTATGAAGATCCACGGGAAATTGGAAAGCTCTTTGTGATTGGAATCCCTGGGCCGGAATTCACCCCTGAGACCAGGGAATTGATGCATGATTTCAATCCCTCCGGTGTGATTCTCTTCTCCAGGAACATCGAAAACCCCATTCAGACCGGCGCTCTCAATCATTGTCTTCAGGCCTACGCTCGTCAGAGGATGAGCGAGGGGCTGCTCATCGGAGTGGACCAGGAAGGCGGGCGGGTGCGACGGCTGAAGGAGCCTTTCAGTTGGTTTCCTCCCTCTCTGGAGATGGCCGGTTCCGATGATCCGGAGGCCGCGGTACGGGATTTCGGCACAGTAACAGCTAAAGAGATCAGATCAATAGGTTTTAACCTGGATTTCGTCCCTGTCCTGGACGTCATCAGCCAGACGCATGACCTCGACTCATCAGTGATCGGCGACAGATCCTATGGTCCTGATCCCGAGATTGTTTCGATATTGGGGTGCGCAGCCATCGACGCATTGAGGACGGGCGGGGTGATTCCGTGCTGCAAACACTTTCCCGGTCATGGTGGCACAAGTGTGGATTCCCACAAGATGCTGCCCGAGGACGACCGTGAGGCCGATCTGATTGAGAAGAGCGACCTGGCGCCGTTTCGCAAGGCTGTGGAGATGGACGTGGAGATGGTGATGACGGCTCACGTCCTCTACCGATCGTTGGATTCCTCTGAACCGGCCACCTTGTCCGGAAAAGTTGTGGACGGAATCCTGAGGAAAGGCATGGGATATGAGGGCGTAGTGATCACCGACGACCTGGAAATGGGAGCCGTGGCGAATCGGTACTCCCTTGACGAATGCGCTTTTCGTGCCTTTTCCGCGGGTGTGGATCTGTTGCTGATGTGCCATGATCCCAATGAGGCATTCGCGGCCCGTTCCCGATTGACCGAAGCAGTGAAAGAAGGAGAAATCCCTTTTGAACGGGTCCAGGAATCGCTCAGGCGAGTGGAGCGACTGAAATCCCGATACGCTCATTCCATGAGCCCCTGTGACCTGAGCAGGGTCCGCGATCTTTTCGGTTCCCGGACCCATGGAGGGCTGTAATGAACGATGAAATGTTTGGACCTGCCCCTTTGTCAAGGTTCAAGGACATGGTTGCGCTGGTAACAGGCGCGGGCCAGGGAATCGGTCAGGCTACGGCTCGTCGCCTGGCAGCAGAAGGAGCGGCTGTCGGCATGATGGACAGAAACCCGAAAACTACGCTGTCGGCCGTCCAAGACATATGGCATGCCGGCGGGACCGCGATCGGGCTGACCGCGGATGTAACAAAGATCGACGAAGTCGCTGACGGCGTTGACCTTCTCACCGAGGAGTTCGGCAGTGTAGATGTGCTGGTAAACAACGCGGGGTACGATCGGCCCGGGCCATTCCTCGATATACCATTAAGAGACTTTCGAGCTGTTCTCGGGGTTCATCTCATGGGTACGGCCAACTGCTGTCAGATCTGCGCCCCGCTTATGATCGAGGCGGGAGGCGGCCGAATCGTCAACGTTTCTTCAATATACGGGAAGGTCGGTTCAAGATCGGAAGCCGCGTACTGCACCGCCAAAGCAGGACTCATCGGCTTGACAAAGTCGCTGGCCCGGGAATGGGGCCGCAAAGGAGTGCGAATCAACGCAGTGCTGCCCGGGCTTACCGACACACCCACAATTCGGGAGTTCATGCCCAAAAAGTTCAAGGACACCATAATCGCCGATACCGCCCTGGGAAGATCCGCACACCCCGATGAAATAGCAGCTGCAATAGCCTTCCTCGCATCAGACGACGCAAGCTTCATCACAGGCGCAACCCTGGAAGTAACCGGCGGCTGGAATATGTAAGATAGCGTGGAATGGGAACGGGAAGAGAGAAGAATAGAAGAGAGAAGAAGGAAGAATGAGGGAAGAAGGAAGAGGGAAGAAGGGAGAATGCGGGGCGCAGGAAGAATGCGGGGGGACTCTTTTTTCGAGAAAAAAGCGTCCCCCCGCACCCCCATACGCGCTAACTTAAGCCGACGGAGCGCACTCAGCCAGGAGTAGGTCCATTTGGAGTTGGCGTATCCTCGGACGTTCCCGTAGATCATTTGCCCAGCCTTTCCAATCTCTGAGTCGTGAGAGGAG
>Ga0190283_1000304_pt1 | contig 26613 bp, 13 predicted proteins | sample 48691801_MG_FD_161669 | JGI IMG/M metagenome (GOLD analysis project Ga0190283, IMG submission 161669) | Hydrothermal vent microbial mat bacterial communities from Southern Trench, Guaymas Basin, Mexico - 4869-18-0-1_MG | ecosystem: Environmental > Aquatic > Marine > Hydrothermal vents >...
CTGATTCATAGCAGTAATGCTATTGTGGTCTTTGCTCAAAAACCAAAAGAACAGATGTTGGAAAAACTAAAAAATGCAGGTAAAAGTTTTGAACTGTTACAGTTGGCATGATGAGAAGGAACAATGATTATAATTCTTGAAGAAGAAAACAACTATATTAAAGTGCTTAACACGCGTTCACGTGAATATGAGTGCTCTACAAACGAACTCTCTGAGATACACAAGCGTGTAGGTGTTTCTTTAGGGGAACGCATTCTTAATAAATGGCCTTTGAAAGAGATTGAAATTCAGAATGCTCAAAATAAGCGGGGAACCGGTTATACCTTTGATCACTCAAATGTCACGTTGGTTACCATGATGAGAGCCGGGCTGTATCTATCCTTAGGCATCAAAGAAGTTCTCGGTAATGGTTTTTCCCATATTTTAAGTAATAAAGCAACCGAGATAAAAGCAGAAAGTGTTATAGAACGTGATATTATTCTGGTGGATTCGGTCATAAACTCAGGTGCCTCAGTTGAACAATATATTGAGGCTTTGTCGACCGCCCGTTCTATCACAGTAGCTTGCCTTGTCATGCAGTCAGGATTTATTGAAAAGGTTCAAAATAAATATCCGTTACATGAGTTTTACACAAGCCGAGTGTCTGACAACTACTATGTTGGAAGCGGTAAAAACGACACCGGAAATCGACTTTTTGGAACATTTTGAATGATTGATATTGGTAATCGATTTTGACCGCTAACAAGACGTTCCACCGGACGGAAAATCCGCTACGCTCCATTGCCGCCGGTGTTAGGCACTGTAAATAATTAAGTTGCTTATTTTGTCTAAAAATTTAACAAGTTATTTTTTGACAGTGCCTTAGCCTACAAAAGGTAAATACTGGACGAGATAATGGCAGATAAGCTAGTGTCTCTGGTAGTCCGCCAGCATAGGTATCGCGATATTTTGGATTTGCGCTGGCTCAAGCAACAGGGTGCTGGGTTCAAAATCGAATGGGTTAATGGCAAGATTAGGGATTATCGGATAGAGAACTATAGTTGTTCAGAAAAATACCTGCCACGTAAAAAACCCAAACCCATCCCAATCGACAGCATCAAACATGGTAAACTTCAAACCCTTTCAGTTAAACAATTTTTGAGATAAGATTACATGGGGCAGCACAACGTGCTTTTAATAGAGAACCATTAGCTCGTGTACTTTATAATAGATGCAAGTAATCTTGCTACAACAAGTATCCACCTTGTACTCAACAGGGTGGATACAACGCCCGCCGCCCTTTCCCCGCTTTGCTCCCCCAATCATTCAAAATCCTACCCAAAATATGAACATTGGCACCGCTGATTTGCTTAAGGGCCATAAAATGTCTTGAAAATTCGTTTATCCGCGCAATTCGCTGTACTCAACTGTTGTACTCAACTCAGTTCAATCTGATTTGAGGGCCATAAAATAGATTGGATGCTTTCAAATCAAAGTATGGCCCTCAATCGCGTCTAATATTTATACTTTTTGTAGGGATATTTTGAGCACGAGACGTTTGAAAGCGGGACAGAATGAGTACAATTTTTTTTAAGACGAACCACCTCACCATTGAGTATCGATCAGCAATAGCGAGAGTAGCGAGCGTAGGGTGGGTAGAAGCTTTGCTATAACCCACCCTTTTTTTTCTGATTGGTTGATTTATGGTGGGTTGAATAAACCTACCATACCAAGCTTTGATTTGCACTTCATTCTACCCGACCTGAACTCACCACACTTGTTCAGTTTTCGTTATGAACGAACGCCAACATAAGGCTATCCTATCGTAAGGGAAACTTACGTGCATTTAACCAAAGATTAGTCAGCAAACGTAGATATATTCAATAGTTTGTTTAATACGATTGGAGACGTTAAAATGTACTACCATTAATATTAATGATAGCAAACACACTAAGGAGTTACAGCAATGCACAGAAAGACATATCACATAAAAGCGATTTGGGATAATGATGCCGAAGTCTGGGTTGCTGAGAGCGAGGATATTCCTGGACTGATTACTGAAGCCGAAACTCAAGCAGAACTGGAAAGCAAGCTCCGTGTCATGGTGCCGGAATTGCTTCTTGAAAATGGTGTAATAGACTGTGTAAAGCAGGAAATTCCTGTCAGGATTCACGAAGAACGTGACTTCTATTTATATGCACCATGCCCGGTTTAGATTATGTCAGATTTCACCCCAGAAGTTAAAAAAATCCTTAAAGAAAATGGTTGCTGGTTTAAGCGCCGAGGAAAAGGTGATCACGATATATGGCACAGCCCTATTAGTGACAGATCATTTCCGGTAGATGCCAAGATTAAATCGCGACATACCGCTAATGGTATTCTTAAGCATGCCGGATTAGATAAAGCGTTTTGAGCCAGCGTAGTAGGGTGGGCTCAAAACACACAACTACTTTGATGTTCGTAGAATGGGTTCCGCTCTACTTCAAAGCGTTCTCATCAACAATTCTTTTTTATAAATTCCTTCTTAGCACCGGACAAAAGTTTGTAACAAGCAAGATTTATGGTAAGGCCTCTCACTCAGACACCAAGTAAAAACAAGTGGTTACAGTACCACTCAATTTTTTGTCCTGTGCAGAGAAATCCCTTATAAAATACAATCCTTGTTGTTATTGCATTGTGGACGTTACCCGAAAAATGGGAATGCGCCCGGTTTTGTAGTTATTTGGCACGGTATGATTTGAGGGCCATAAAATACTTACGTCGGCAAAAGTTTCGATCCGCGAAACTTTTGCCGACGTGGATGCTTTCAAATCAAACTATGGCCCTCAGTCGCGCCTAATTATCCATTGAGAAATCCGATTTTTCCAAAAAATCTGATTTCTTGGCTCCCATTCGTTTATCCGCGCTTGTGTCGCTGTACTCAACTCAGTTAAATGTCTTTTAAATTCGTTTATCCGCGTAATTCGTTGTACTCCGTTTATCCGCGTAATTAGTTGTACTCAACTCTTTCAATTCGTTTATCCGCGCAATTCGCTGTACTCAACAATTCGTTTATCCGCGTAATTAGTTGTACTCAACAATTCGTTTATCCACGTAATTCGCTGTACTCAACCTGATTTGAGGGCCATAAAATACTTACGTCGGCAAAAGTACAGCGAAGCGAAACTTTTGCCGACGTTGGATGCTTTCAAATCAAAGTATGGCCCTCAATCGCCTCTAATATTAATACTTTTACAAAGGCGCGTTGAGTAATGATTAAGCCGAAGCAAGCGTAGCATGGGTGCGCCAAGCGAAGCTTGGCATTTCTTGCCGGGTGAAAGTTCCTGTCGGGCAAGGGGTATCGAGTGTTGTGTATCTGTAGGAGGTGGCACTGCTACTAAACGAAGGGTACGAATCAAGCGTAGGGTGAGTAGAAGCTTTGCTATAACCCACCATTCCTCCTAATTGGCTTATTTATGGTGGGTTGAACGAACGAGTTGCACTTCATTTTACCCGACATGAACTAACAACACGGTAGGTTTTCGTTAAGAACGAATGCCAACATAAAGCGCATTCGACGAGTCAAAAAGGAAACCGACGTGCTTTTTACCAAAGATTATTAAGGTTGTCGAGTCGTTGCGGGCGTAAGCCTTTTTTAAAACACAGTGGTTTCCAAATAACAGATTTAACCATGAACTGATACCACTTTCATCAGATTTCAGCCTTTATCCTTCTGACTTGGCAGAGTTATTCAACCCGTCTGTACCTGAGGTTTGAGAGTCCAAGTCTGATTGAAGATGATCATCAGTTAGGCACACAAGTAGAATCAATGCGATAAACAGTTTCCTAATAACAATTTCAGAGTAGCTCGAAGAATATACCCAAAGCAATCTGCTTGAAAAACGCATCATAATGTCTAATAAAAAACCATTTAACTCTCTACCTCTATACGCTTTTGATTTTTTATCTGGTAAATTTCTTGTGGATATGCTATTAATAATATAACTGGAGAGCATGTTATGCATATTATCTCAAAAAGACCATTTAATGATGCTGCAAATAACTATCTAATTGTCGAGAAGCAATTTTGGATACCTATAACACGCTAAAAAGAGGTATTTTTAAAACCCCAGAGGAGTTAAGAATGTTTTTTCCGTCTTTGGATAATTTTAAATACCGGGATAAGTGGTGGATTATTGATATTTGTGGCAATCATTTAAGATTAATGGCAGCCATTCAATTTGTACACCAAAGGTTATATGTCAAGCTTATGGTCACTCATGCAGAGTATGACAAACTTTGCAAAAAATATAGAGGAGGAGAACAGTGATGTCAACTATACAATCAAAAGCACTGACAGATTCTTTTCGGGCATTTGCTTCACAAGCATCGCCAATTTTACATATCCATACAAATGAGGATTATGAAGAAGCTTTAGAATTTGTTGAATATCTTTTTGATTTAGCTGAAGATTCTGAAAACGACCCTCTAAATGACTTAATTACGATTATTTCAAGGTCAATAGAAGAATATGAGTCGAATCAACAGGAACTCGTCAAATTTGAGCAAGAAGCACAAGCAATGGATCCAAGTATCTCTATGCTTCGTACACTCCTGAATCAATTGCCGAATGGGGGTTGCAGCCCGAAACGTTTTATCCCGTCATTTTTAGCAAGCGCAGCCAAGCAAGCGTAGCTATGTGTAGGTAGAGATGTAGATGAATTGTATGTCCGGTGAGTAATAACTGGGAAGAAATGTTAAAACAATAAGGCTTCAACCCCCGAAGAAGTTGAATGTTAAGAGCCACTGGTGAACTAATTAATAATTAATAATTAATTAATTATTAACTCGGCCTCAACCCCGAAGGGGTTGAATGTGAAACAGTTTTCCATTTTGTTATCTAGGGCTATTCACATCTAACCCTTTCAGGGTTATAATAAAAAATATTTTTACCACAGTGACGAGGTATTCGTTTTAAGTACCGAAGCACATATTATCAGGTATTTTGCAGGAATCAAAAGGGCTTTGCACGTGGGATTGCCCCTACGAACCGTCGTGTCATGTAGGGGCAATCCTTTATGGTTGCCCCTTCGATATTGGCGTATCGATAAATACCAGAAAATTTATGCTTCAGTACTTAGTGAGCTAAAAAATGAGCTTCCACGAACAAACCAAGAATATTGTAGAACCAAGAAATTCGATTAAAAAAATAGGATTTCTTGGAATTTCTTGATCCAAGAAGAAAAAGGAGTCAATACATGAGCGAAGTGCTTGATATTGAAAAAGAACTTATTGAGGACGAGGAGGCATGGGAAATAGGCTCATTAAACCATAGCATTACACAAGCACAGATAACAACTCTACTGGGTTCTGATAAACGTTTCCGAGTGATGGTAGAGTTAAGTTTAGAAGCCCGCCAAATCGATCTGACCCAATTTGGAATTAAAGCGAAAGATGAGCTTAAGCCCGATATCTGCCTATATCCTCACACAGTTAAAGGAAAAAGACGTCTGAGAATGTCAGAAATGCCATTATTGGCCATTGAAATTGTTTCACCCACCTAAAGCAATGAAAGTTTGGTCGCTAAGTTTGATGCCTATTTTGCTTTGGGAGTGAAATCCTGTTGGTTAGTGATACCAACGGTTAAGTCTATTGCCGTTTATTCACAGCCAGATACATTTAGGATGTTTGATCTCAATGACATTGATGTGATTGATGAACTATTAGAGATTAAACTACCCCTTCCTGAGATTTTTGATTGGTAAGATAGGTAGTGACTCATAACGGCAGTCGTCCAAACTAACTAATGGCCGTCGTCGGCCAACTTGAGTTTGTGCGATACGTGATACGCGGGCCCTGTTATTTCAATAACATTTTTAGGGTTATTTGGAGTATCTTGTTTGAGGGCCATAAAATAGATTGGATGCTTTCAAATCAAACGATGGCCCTCAATCGCCTCTAATATTAATTCGTTTATCCGCGTAATTCGCTGTACTCATTTTAGTTAATACCAAAAGACTCCAATAACGCCTTTGCCCGTTGATACTCCAGAGTCGGCATCAATGCCATTAAGTTAAGGGCTTTGCACGTGGGATTGCCCCTACAAACCGTTATGTAATGTAGGGGCAATCCTTTATGGTTGCCCTCACCCAAAAGCGGTACGATATGGCATTGAGCTTCACCCGTGGTTTTATCCAGAATAGAAGCCGCTAGTTGCGTGGTGGGCGGCAGAGGCGGCAGTAATTCGTCAGGCTGAACGGCACTTTCCGGTTCTTCCTCCTCATCATTTTCCTCAAACGGCATCGCAGAAACATCTCCCAACAACAACTGCACATCTTCCACCGACAGTCCACCCAATGCCGCAGAATCATCAGTAATCACCGCTTCCGCCAATTCCCGTTTGCGCGCCTTGAGTTGGATAATCTTCTCTTCCACCGCCGGATTCCACCAAGGATCACAATGAATACCTCGCACAATAGCCGCCAAAGCATCATAGCGTTGTTTTTGCGCCGGCCCCAGAACACACAAATGTTCGATTTCCTGTTTGGGTGGCAAGTCCTTGAGTACCTGCCGTTTAGTGCGGCGTCGTACAAAAGGACGAATCATGGTACGTAGGCGACGCGCTGCTGGGCCTCGACTATCGGATAAAATCGGATATTCAAAGCGGCGCGAGAACAGTTTCTTAGAACCTAACATGCCAGGATTGCAGAACTCTATCAAGCGGTTTTCCACCGGTGTGCCAGACAGAGCGAGTTTTGCTTCCCCTTGCAAGCGCCTTGCCGCTTTGGCCGTGGCCGTATCATAGTTTTTTATATTTTGCGCTTCATCAAGGACGATAGCGCGGCAAGCTAATTGCTCTAACATATTCCCATTCAAGGGCCCCAGTAACCAAGGAGTATAATCACTTTTGCGACTACAAATAGTCATTGGTTTCTGGTAAACGTTTTCTATGAAAATAACTGGTAATTGGTAATTGGTAATGACTTACATCTATCAGTTTTTGCTAACTCATTGAATATTAAGTACAACGAATTACGCGGATAAACGAATTTATTCTTCAGTTTATTTAGGTTTCAAGGTACAATTAATTTATTCAACCGTGTACAACCCATCGATAATACAACAGATTCACTCAACGACACGATTGATAAAATTCGTTTATCGGCCCGTAATTCGTTGTACTTAAGTACCCGTGCAGGTATTTAAAAAAAATAAACCTAACGAAAACCATAAACCTTTCAAACTCTTGCACAGGTACTTATAAACAAACAAATAATCCATCATTACCAATTACCAATTAGCAATTACCAATTACCAATTACCAATTACCAATGAGCAATGACTAATTACCAATTACCAATTACCAATGAGCAATGACCAATGAAAAATATCGCCAAATCTCTCATAATAATAATACTCCTCTTTGGCATACTGCCAGGGCATGCCAACGCCGATACCGTCACTCATTTGAGAGTAGGCTATTTGCCCATTCTCGATCACTTAACCTTGCTCGTCTCACACGCCAAAGATCGCTGCACATACGAGCAAGTTGAAATTGAACCCAAAATGTTCAAAGCTTGGCGCGAAATGGTGGGCGCTCTCAAAGCCGGTGTGATCGATGCCGCCTTTATCCTCTCGCCTTTGGCGATGGATTTATTTAACAACGGCGTTGATATTAAAACCGTTTTATTAGCGCACCGCGACGGCTCAGCCATTACCGTCAAAACCGGATCGGCTATTCACTCGGCCGCCGATTTCAAAGGCAAAGCCATTGCCATCCCCGACAGAAAAGCCACCCATACCGCCCTACTCAACAAATACTTAATGGGCGGCGGCCTTTCCCTCAAAGATGTCAAGGCCAAAGTTATTGCCCCACCCAATATGATAAAAGCCATGAAATTGGATAGAATTGACGCATTCATCGTAGCCGAACCCTTCGGAGCGAAGGCCCAACACCTTGGCGTGGGTAAAATTCTCGTGTTAACAAAAGACATCATCAATCACCATGTAGAATGTATTGTCGTTGTAAATCAAACACTTATAAAAAATAACCGCGCTGCTATCCAAGAATGGATCAATAGTCTGATTAGGGCCGGCAAATGGATCGACCAAGATAAACTGAAAAACGGCTCCAAGCAGGTGGCACGGCTAATGACCAAAAAAGCAAAAAAATATCTGCCACACTCAGAAAATACCATTATCAGAGGATTACAAAATCCCTCTGATCGCATTTCTTTTTCCGATCTCAACCCGGGGTTGGATGATTTTCAAACCATTATGGATATTTCTGTACAAGCCGGTATTATTGATAAGGTGAACCTTGAAGCCTTTATTGATGACAGCTTTTATCGTAACTCACCCGACAAATAGGCGATAAATCGCCTACTACAAACTACAAACTACTAAAGAAAGGCGATAACTGATTATGCGTATTCGTTCTAAATTACTGCTCAACACCTTCATTATTATTATCTGTTTAAGCGCGGTTGGTGGAATAGGTTTTTATTATACCTACCACGTAGCAGATATGTCCTTGTCATTGGTGGAACTCGAAGCGGAACCGCTTTTGAAAATTAACGGCCTAGAAAACTTGGCTTGGGAAATGTGGTTACGCCTCATTGTGCATAGCGGTATCTCCGAAGTGGAAACGATGCAACAACTGGAGCAAGAAATGGCACAATTGGATAAGCAAATAGCCAAGCAGATTCAAGAAGTGGCTGACATGCATACGCTTGATAAGGTAGATGCGGCCGAACATACCAAAACATTGCAGGCTTTCCAGAAAAATTGGCAACAGTTTCACGAGATTGCCCAACAAGTCTTGCAGCTCAGCCAAGATTTCACCAAAGAAGACGCGCTACACTTGATTATCCAAAAAGGACGAGTTGCGTATGACAAAGCCATAGCCAATCTACGCAATCTTGTCAAGCAACATCGGCAAAACATGGAAACACTGCGCGATGCCGCCATCGAAGCGCGGCAAAATGCCGCTTTGATGATTGCCACACTCACCTTCCTAATTGGGATAATGGCCCTTATTTTAATTCATCGCTTTACCCAAAGCTTTACCGGCCCCCTATTACAGATAAACCACCATTTGAAATCACTGGCGCAAGGCAAACTGATTGAAGACGACATCAAATACCGAGGAAATGACGAAATTGCCGAAATTGTCCTCTCTTCCCGCCAATTAAGAGACGGCATGAATAACACCATAGAACAAACGAATGCCATCGCGGCCGGCAACTATAACAATAAAATAGAACTGCGCTCTGAACAAGATAAATTAGGCCAAGCACTTTCCGAAATGACGCACACCCTGCGCGAAGTCACGATAAAAAATAAGACACAAGATTGGTTCAAAACCGGGCAAACGCAATTACATGATCAGATGAGCGGTGAACTGAGTCTCGTTGATTTTGCCCATAATATCGTCTCTTTCCTCACCCTCTATTTAGAAGGGCAGATTGGAATTTGCTACTTAGTTGAACAATCCACAGAAAGCAACCAGAATGTCCATCTCAAACAAGTTGCCAGTTATGCCTATAGCCGGCGCAAAAATCTGGGCGATGAATTTCAATTCAGCGAAGGGCTGATTGAGCAAGCTGCAAAAGGGCAAGAAAATATCATCATCACCATTAATACCGGCTTTGGAGAAGAAATGCCTCGACATCTCTTAATGACTCCCTTTGTCTATGAAAATATCGTTAAAGGCGTGATGGTTTTAGGTTCTTTAAAACCCATGACCGAAATTCAACTAGAATTTATCAACCAAGTGATGCCAAGTATTGGTATCGCGGTAAATACCGTCGAATCACGTACAAAGTTGCAAGAACTCTTGCAAAAAACAAAAATTCAGGCTGAAAAACTCAAAACTCAGAAAGACAAATTGCAAACTCAGACAGAAGAACTACAACACCAAAAAGAAGAATTACAAAGCCAATCAGAAGAGCTGCAAAGCCAAACCGAAGAATTACAAACGCAACAAGAAGAACTGCGTCAAACTAACGAAGAACTTGAAGCGCGTACTCGTGAACTTGAACAGCAAAGAGAAGATATCAGTCAAAAAAACCAAGCACTGGAACATTCTCAGCAAGCCATTCAAGACAAAGCCGAGGAAGTGGAGTTGGCGAGTAAATATAAATCGGAATTTCTCGCCAATATGTCCCATGAACTACGCACGCCCTTAAATAGTTTGCTGATTCTCGCACAACTGTTAGCCGACAACAAAAAAGGCAATTTGACCGACAAACAGGTGGAATATGCCAATACCATTCACAGTGCTGGCTCTGACTTACTCACCCTCATCAATGAAATCCTCGATTTATCCAAAGTCGAAGCTGGCAAAATGGAAGTTCATATTGAGGACGTTACCTTGGCAAAATGGGTAGAAAATCTGGGACACAAATTTCGCCATGTTGCTGACGAAAAAGGGCTGGCTTTTCACATCACGGTAGCTGAAAACTTGCCGCCCACACTCCGCACCGACGTGCAACGATTCCAACAAATCATCAACAACTTGCTGTCCAATGCCTTTAAATTTACCCGCGAAGGCGAAATCAAGCTGGAAATAAAACACAAATCCTCCCTAGGGAATATTTTGGCGTTCAGCGTGACTGATACTGGCATCGGTATTCCCAAAGACAAACAAAAAGTGATATTTGAAGCCTTCCAACAAGTGGATGGCACCACCAGCCGCAGCTACGGCGGCACTGGACTCGGCTTATCCATCTCTCGCCAATTAGCCAGACTGCTTGGCGGCGATATCCAACTGCACAGCGAAGAAGGCAAGGGCAGCACCTTCACACTCGAACTGCCTGAAACCTTTGAACCGACGACTAATTCAGGCGTTCAGGCATCCAACCGTTCACAAGTTCAGGCGTTCAACCGTTCAGGCGTTCAACAAACGTCAGAGCCATCCCAAACGGATGAAACCCTGACAGCCACAGGCGAGAAAACGGTTGAAAAAACGGCGTTTTCCGAGACGGCGGTGGAAATTGCAGACGACCGAAAAACGCTAAAACCCGAAGACAAATCCCTATTAATAATAGAAGACGACCGCAAATTTTCAGGCCTTCTCATAGAACTCGCACGGGAAAAATACTTCAAATGCATTCTGGCCGAAGAAGGCAAAACAGGCATGCAATTAGCCGAACAATACCAACCCAATGCCATTATCCTTGATGTAGGATTACCACAAATAGATGGCTGGAGAGTCATGGAAAGACTCAAAGACAACCCCAAAACTCGGCACATTCCCGTGCATTTTATTTCCGCCTCTGACGACCAAAGTCAGAATGCAAAAAAAATGGGCGCCATCGGCTATTTACTCAAACCCGTCAGCCTCAATGAACTTGGAAAAGCCTTCAATTCCATAGAACAATTTCTGGCTCAAACGTTCAAAAACCTTTTAATTATTGTGGATAACGAACCGCGTCAACAAAAGATTCTGGAATTAGTCGGGAGTGAGAATGTCCAAACCACACTCGCCGTGACGGCCGCCGCCGCCTTACAGCACCTCAAAGAGGCACTGTTTGATTGTATTATTCTTGATATGGAGATAGAACAACGCTCAGGACTCAAACTGCTTGAGCAGATGCAAGAAGTAGAAGGATTATGCCAAACCCCCGTGATTGTCTATGCAGAACGCGAATTGACTTCGGCCGAAGAAACCTTACTACTGCAATGCGCCGACTCTCTTACCGTCAAAACGGCCAGTTCACAGGAACGTTTATTAGACGAAGCCACCCTCTTTCTCCATCAAATAGAAGCCAACTTACCGGCCCCCAAACGCAAAATGCTACGGATGGTACATGACAAAGAGGCGATACTGAGGCATAAAAAAGTCTTGATTGTGGACGATGATACGCGGAATGTTTTTGCCTTGGCAACCGTGCTAGAAGACAATGAGATGGAAGTGATTTTCGCCAACAACGGATTGCAGGCACTAACCATGCTGGAAGAACATGAGGATGTTGCCATTATCTTGATGGACATTATGATGCCAGAGATGGACGGCTACGAAGCCATGCAGAAAATCAGAAAACAAGTACGCTTTCGTAAACTCCCCATTATCGCCCTCACCGCCAAAGCCATGAAAGGCGACAAAGCGAAATGTCTCGAAGCCGGTGCCAATGACTATCTCTCAAAACCGGTAGACACTGAACAACTGATTTCACTCATGCGAGTCTGGCTCTACAGATAACTCAGTGCCGGAGTCCAAACTTTAGTTTGGCAGGACTCCAAACTTTATAGATGTTCAGAAAAATAATTTTTGAAAATAATGATGTGTCCCACTTGTCCGACAGACTTATCGTTATCTTGCTGCTGCCCAAACCTTAAGGTTTCTGTTGAGGGCCATGTTTTCAAATCAATCAGGTAAACTTTTTATTAAAAGCTTAGCATTTTATAACTGAAAACTGACAAAATTTTCCAATAAGGTCCATTCTTCATTCTTCATTCTTCATTGTTTTTGAGGGCCAGGTTTTCAAATTAATTAGGTAAACTTTTTATTAATGGCTTACCATTCATTCTTCATTGTTTTTGAGGGCCAGGTTTTCAAATCAATCAGCTAAACTTTTTATTAATGGCTTAGCATTCATTCTTCATTGTTTTTGAGGGCCAGGTTTTCAAATCAATCAGCTAAACTTTTTATTAATGGCTTACCATTCATTCTTCATTGTTTTTGAGGGCCATGTTTTCAAATCAATCAGCTAAACTTTTTATTAATGGCTTACCATTTGATAACTGAAAAATGAAAAATTTTCATTTTTTTTGACGTTTATCTGCGTAATTCGTTGTACTAAATTCGTTTATCGGCCCGTAATTGGCGGGCCAATACGAAGTTTCGTTGTACTAAATTCGTTTATCCGCGTAATTCGTTGTACTTTTGGACACTTGTGGGTAAAGGTAAGATTGTTGGAGAGGGTGGGAGAGGTGTGTTTTGGAAGTCCCTAACTGATAACTGAAAAAACTAATAAAGGTGTCAAATGTCAAAAGCTGAATCCCTTAATGTACTGCTTGTCGATGACAACAAAAATAATCTACTGAGTTTGCACAGTCTCATTGACGAATATATCGAGGATGTTTATGTTTCAGAGGCCGACTCAGGGATAGCCGCTTTAAACACTCTTATGAAAAACAAAGTGGATTTGATTATCCTTGATGTACAAATGCCAGAAATGGATGGTTTTGAAACAGCAGAAATCATTCGCTCGCGGAAAAAAACGCGACATATTCCCATTGTCTTTCTCACAGCAGCTTACAAGTCGGAAGAATTCAAGCAAAAAGGTTATAACATCGGAGCCGCCGACTATCTCACCAAACCCATTGACACCCATCAATTAATCAACAAGATTAAAACTTATTTGCGCTTCATCCAACAAGATCGTCAGCATAACTTGGTCAAATCTGAATTGGAACATCAAGTTCAGCAAAACATGACCGAACTTTTAGAAACCAATAAACGGCTCCAACAAGAAATTGTTGAGCGCAAGCGCATAGAAGAAGAGTTGAAGTGGGCCTTAGAAAAGGCCGAAGCCGCCAATTTGGCGAAAAGCCAATTTCTTGCCAACATGAGCCATGAACTACGTACCCCCCTTAACGTCATTATCGGCTATAGCGAAATGCTTGAGGAAGAAGCAGTCGATTTAGGCTACGAGGACTGTACCCCCGAGCTGGAAAAGATTTGCTTGGCTGCCAGGCATTTGTTGAGCTTGATTAACGATGTGCTGGACATCTCCAAAATTGAAGCGGGGAAAATGACGCGTCATTGCGAAACCTTTGATTTAGCAACCGTTATTAACCATATGACAAGTACGGTAGAACCGCTTATGGAAAAACAAGCCAATACTTTTCAACTTCATCTGGAAGATGCGCTTGGCGAAATGTATGCCGATCCAACTAAACTCCGCCAGATTTTATTGAATCTGTTGAGTAATGCGGCCAAATTCACCGAAAAAGGCACGATTACCTTGGAACTCACTAGCACTACTGAGAATGGCAAGAAGTGGTTCAATTTTAACGTCACGGATACGGGCATTGGTATGTCTGCCGAACAAATCAGTCATTTATTTCAACTCTTTACCCAAGTTGATTCGTCTTCAACTCGTAAATACGGCGGTGCTGGGTTAGGTTTAGCGATTACTAAGCAATTTGCCGAAATAATGGGAGGTACGATTTTCGTCGAAAGTGAATTAGGGCAAGGTTCTACCTTTATAGTGCGATTACCGGCCGAATGTCGTTCTGAAACGCCCGATTAAACGCTTATAAGAAAGGATTTAATAACAACAACTACAAGGATTCGTTATAAAAAAGGATTTAATAACAACAACTACAAGGATTCGTTATAAGAAAGGATTTAATAACAACAACTACAGGGATTCGTTATAAGAAAGGATTCAATAACAACTACAAGGATTCGTTATAAAAAAGGATTTAACAACAACAACTACAGGGATTCGTTATAAAAAAGGATTTAACAACAACTACAGGGATTCGTTATAAAAAAGGATTCAATAACAACTACACGAATCCATGTAGTTTTTATCCGTTATTATAACGAATCCTTGTAGTTATCCGTTATTATAACGAATCCTTGTAGTTTTTATTATAACGAATCCATGTCGTTTTTATTATAACGAATCCTTGTAGTTTTTATTATAACGAATAGTTATAGCTTTAACTTTTATGAAATCATCGCTTAGGAGTTAAATAAATGTTAAATTGGTTCAACAACCTCAAAATACAGAACAAACTCATTTGGGCCTTTTCGCTCATAATCAGTCTATCAATCATCATCAGCATCATTGCCCTGTTTGGTCAGAACTACACACAAACCACGATGACCGAATTCTTCAATGTTGAAGGCCAAATTGCCAAGCTTGGCAGACAAAGTCAGAACGCCATGCTTATGGCACAACGCAGCGAAACAGATTATTTCCTGCACTACAAGCAACTCGGTTTTGAAAATGCGAGAGCAACACATCTGAACCAAGTGCAAACCTATATCGCCTCCATCCACGAAAACATGGCCGCCATCAGGCAATTGGAAACAGAGAAAGAACACATTGCAGAAACCAAAATCGTTGACAAGGCCACTGCTGACTACGAAACCACTTTCCTCGCCGTGGTTGATTTGCTTGAAAAACGGGGTTTCAAAAACAGCGGCCTAGAGGGCCAATTCAGGAAAAAGGTTCACGCGATTGAAGCAGCCGTCAAAGCGCAAAACCTCAGCCAATTGACAATTGACATGCTCACCATGCGCCGCCATGAAAAGGATTACCTATTACGCGCCGATCAAAAATATGTCGGCCGTCTACATGAAACCGTGAACCAGTTCAAAGTCAATGTGGCCGCCACCGACTTGAGCAACTCTAAGAAAGAACGATTGACAAGACTGGCTAACCAGTACCAAGCCCGATTTGACGAATTGACTCAAATTGACACGCAGATAGTGGCCCGTCTGGAAAAGTATCGTGCCGCCGTACACCGCCTGGCCCCGCTGTTGACGGACATTTCAGCAACCGCACTGTTGCACGAGGACAGAACCCAAGCCAACATACAAAGCGCTGCTCAAACAGTGAAACTGATCGTTATTACTGCCAGTCTAGTGGTGCTGGTAGTCGGCTTATTGTTGGCCTTATTCCTCGCCGGCTTGATCAGCAAACCACTGACTCTGATCGTCCAAGGTTCCCAGTTATTGACGGCCGGCAACACGGCCTTGACTGGCATCGACCCAGCTGAAATCAGAAAAATCACCACACGACGAGATGAAATGGGTGACATCGGCCGAGCTTTTGACGCGTTAGCGAGTTATTTTAAGAAAGTCATTGAAGACCTTGTCCATGTCTCTCAAGGATTAGCAGAAGGCAACCTACGCGTCACGCCTATGGCAGAATACCGAGGAGACTTCGTCCAAATCAAAAAAGCCTTAGAAACGGCCCTGTCCAATCAGCGACTCGTCATTGAAGACATCGTCCATGTTTCTCAGGGACTCGCAGAAGGCAACCTCAGTGTTAGCCCTCAGTCAGAATACCGAGGCGACTTCGTTCACATCAAAAATGCCCAAGAAACCGCCTTGTCCAATCAGCGACAAGTGATTGAAGACATTGTCCAAGTCTCTCAGAGATTACTAGAAGGCAAACTGCGCGTCACCTCTCAGGCGACATACCGGGGAGACTTCGTGCAAATCAAAGAGGCCCTGGAAATGGCCTTGTCCAATCTGCGGCAGGTGATTGAAGACATTGTACAAGTTTCTCAGGGCTTAGCGGAAGGCCAACAACTAACGTCTCAGGCCGAATATCGGGGCGACTTTGTCCAAATCAAAAATGCCCTAGAAACCGCAGCGACTAAACTCGCCGAGGCCACCGCCAAAAATGCTGAACAAAATTGGCTCAAAACCGGGCAAACGCAATTAAATGATCAGATAAGAGGCGAACAAAACATTGTGAAGCTCGCCAAAAATATTATCTCCTTCCTGACAACTTATGTCGAGGCTCAGGTGGGATTATTTTATCTACTCAAAGAGGCCAACTCGGCCAAAACCTCTCTGCAAGTCATCGCCAATTATGCCTATACAAGCAGTGATAATCGACCCAATGAATTTTTACTTGGTGAAGGGTTGGTTGGGCAGGCTGCTTTGGAACGACGTACTCTTTCCATCACCCAGACACTTGAAGAATGCCGTTACATTGTTCGCTCAGGTTTGACAAACGCACTACCCCGCCATGTCCTCATCATTCCATTTTTATATGAAAAGACGGTGAAGGGAGTCATAGAACTAGGTTCTTCAACAACACTGACGGACATTCAACGAGAATTTATTGAACAGAGCATGCCAAGCCTTGGAATAGCGGTGAATACCGCGCAATCACGCACCCAAATGCAGGCACTTTTACAACAAAGCCAGAAACAGGCCGAAGAACTGCAACGTCAACAGGAAGAATTACAACATCAACAGGCCGAACTTCAGCAAACGAATGAAGAACTGCAAAGCCAAACAGAAGAACTGCAAAGTCAATCCGAAGAATTACAAACCCAACAGGAAGAATTAAAGCAGACTAACGAAGCCCTTGAAGAGCGCACCAAAGAGTTAGAGCGGCAAAAAGCGGACATTCAACAAAAGAATATTGCGTTGGAAAAAACCCAAGCCGAGATGCAAAAAACCCAAGTCGAGATGGAAAAAACCCAAGCCGCCCTCGTGATTAAAGCCCAACAACTGGAATTAGCGAGTCAATACAAATCCGAATTTCTCGCCAATATGTCCCATGAACTCCGCACGCCTTTAAATAGTCTGCTAATTCTCGCCCAACTGTTGTCTGATAACAAACCCGGCAACTTGAACGACAAACAGGTAGAATATGCGCGGACGATTCAAAGTGCCGGCTCTGATTTGCTAAAGCTTATCAACGAAATCTTGGACTTATCCAAAGTCGAAGCTGGCAAAATGGAAGTCCATGCCGAAAACCTCTCACTGGCTGACTTGGTACAGGCGGTTGAACAAAAATTTCGCCCGGTAGCCACTGAAAAAGGCTTAGCTTTCCACATCGCACTTGCTGACGACGTGCCGCCGGTATTGCATACTGACGCGCAGCGTCTCCAACAAATCCTCAACAATTTACTTTCCAATGCCTTTAAATTCACCGAACAAGGCAAAATCAAGCTGGAGATAAAATCCCCACTGGGAGGGATTTATTTCAGTGTGACTGATACGGGTATAGGCATTCCCCTAGAAAAACAACAACTTATATTTGATGCGTTCCAACAAGTCGATGGCACTACCAGCCGCCGCTTTGGTGGCACCGGGTTAGGCTTATCCATTTCCCGCCAACTCGCCCAACTGCTCGGTGGCGAGCTACAATTGCGCAGCGAAGAAGGCAAAGGCAGTACTTTCACCTTCTACTTGCCTGAAACTCATCAAGAAGATAGAAACCAAGTTGTTTCAAACCACTTGGTTTCTCAAGATGAAGAACCTCAAGTCGGAACAGTTTGTTCAACAAACAGGGTTTCTCAAGACGACACAGAAACCGTCACGGCTAAAGAAACCGCCATCACTTCTCGGCACCAACCAACGACATTGTTTGAAAAAACAGGCTTTATTGAGACAGCGACAACACCACCAATCGCCGACGAGAGAGAAACTCTAAAACCAGAAGACAAATCCATCTTAATTATAGAAGACGACCGCAAATTCTCAGGCCTTCTCATGGAAATCGCCCGAGAAAAAGACTTCAAATGCATTCTCGCCGAAGATGGCAAAACAGGCCTACAATTAGCCGAACAGTATAAACCCAATGCCATCATCCTTGATGTGGGTTTACCAGAACTAGATGGTTGGACAGTCATGGATCGGCTAAAAGACAACCCCGACACACGGCACATTCCCGTGCATTTTATGTCCGCCGCTGACCAAAGTCAGAATGCGAAAAAAATGGGGGCTATCGGCTACTTGCTCAAACCCGTCACTCTCGAAGCACTTGGAGAAGCCTTCAATTCCATAGAACAATTTCTCGCTAAAACGGTCAAAAACCTGTTACTGGTGGTGGACAACCAACCGCATCAACAGCAAATTCTGGCGTTAATTGAAAGTAAAGATATCCAAACCACACTGGCTGTGACGGCGGCCGCGGCCTTACAACACCTCAAAGAAACCTTGTTTGACTGCATTATCCTTGACATGGATATAGAACAACGATCAGGCATCAACCTACTTGAACAGATGCAAGAAATAGAAGGCTTATGCCAAACACCGGTGATTGTCTATGCCGAACGTGATTTAACCTCGGCCGAAGAAACGTTACTACTACAATGCGCCGATTCTCTCACCGTCAAAACGGCCCGCTCACCAGAACGTTTACTAGACGAAGCCACCCTATTTCTCCATCAAATAGAGGCCAACTTACCCCAAGACAAACGAAAAATGCTACGGATGGTACACGATAAAGAAGCCATCCTAACCAATAAAAAAATTCTGATTGTGGACGACGACATCCGCAATACTTTTGCTTTAACGACCTTTTTAGAAGACAAAAACATGGAAGTGATCGTTGGCAACACTGGCAAAGAAGCACTAGAATTATTAGACGAACACCCCGATATTGCCATTGTGTTGATGGATATTATGATGCCGGAAATGGATGGCTATGAAGCTATGCTGCAGATTAGAGCGCAAGAACGCTTTCGCAAACTGCCCATTATTGCCCTAACGGCAAAAGCCATGAAAGGCGACAAGAGCAAATGTCTCGAAGCTGGTGCCAATGACTATTTATCTAAACCGGTAGAGACTGATAAACTCATTTCACTCATGCGCGTCTGGCTCTACAGATAACTTTTTGTTCGTAGTAGGCGCTTTAGCGCCTAAGTTTATAAGAAACGCTTTACGTTTGTAGTAGGCGCTTTAGCGCCTAAGTTTATAATAAGCGCTTTAGCGCCTAAGTTTGTAGGGCAACTCCAAAAGATTAATATACCACATAAGGGCAATCACAAGGGATTGTTACTATAAACTTGGGCGCTAAAGCGCCTACTACAAACTTGATAGACTTAGGCGCTGAAGCGTTTATTATAGACTTGGGCGCTGAAGCGCCTACTACAAACTTGATAGACTTAGGCGCTGAAGCGTTTACGATAGACTTAGGCGCTAAAGCGCCTACTACAAACTTGATAGACTTAGGCGCTGAAGCGTTTGCTATAGACTTAGGCGCTAAAGCGCCTACTACAAACTTAAGTGGCTAAAGCTAGGAACAACCCCAGAAAACTGATCACTGATCACTGATAACTGATAACTGATAACTGATAACTGATCACTGATCACTGTTAAAAAGGAGAAAACATAAATGAAGATGACGATTGGACGAAAACTCGGCGCCGGCTTTACTTTTTTGCTGGCGATGTTCATCGTAGTGGGCATTATCGTCTACACACTGAATGCTCGTGTTATCAAAGATGCCCTCGAAGTCAGCCAAGATGATGTCCCAAGCGTCATCTTGTCTCTTTCCTTACTCGATAAGCTAGATGATATGGATGTTAATGTTCTTAAATACATGACCGGTAAAGTCGAAGAACCTGCCGATTTCGAGGCTAACCGCCGCGCCTTTCTGACTTCCTTTGAAGAACTGGCGCAAATAGAAACCAAACCAGAAGAAGTGAAAATGAGGCTGAAAATCGAAAGCCTCTTCTCGGAGTATGCGAATACCACCGACAAACAGATTTTCAACCGATACGATCCAAAGGTAGAGCAATGGGCCAAAAAACAGGCCGACTCCGTTGTGCATCAATACGGAGCAGCGTTGAAAAAACGCCTAAAAGAATTAACCAAGGCTGCGCTCAAAGAGACTCGTCTCACTACAACTTCCAGGGAAACCGCAGCTCAGCCTGAGGTTCATATTTATCTGGTTTTAATGGATAAAGCGGGAGAGTTGGAAATCAATCTCACTAAGTATGTGGCTGGAATAACCAAAGAAAAACAAGAATTTGCCTCAAATGCGGCCGAGTTTGAAACCTTTTTCAATAAACTCAAAGCCTTAAAAAATAAACAGGCAGAAATTGCCACCCTCAATGAAATTTTATCCCTCTATACCCAACTCAAAAAGGGGGCCGAAGAAATATTCCGCAGATACAATCCCGAAACCAAAAAAGAGGCACTGGCTACCCTCTATCGGTTGGAACAGGAATATTTTGGTCAATTGGAACAGATACTGGACAGTTTAGCCGCTGAAAAAAAGCAGGATGCCCTAACAGCAACCCGTGATATTACATTAATAGTAACTGAAATGACTTACACCATGATGGCCGTCATATTACTTGCCATTATCGCCGGATTGGCTGTCAGCATTTTCCTGGCTCGTTCTATTACCGAACCACTCGCCTTGATTGTTCGGGGCTCCAATCTGCTGGTTGCTGGCGATGTCGCGTTGACTGACATCGATAAGCGTGAAATAGACAAAATCACCCGTCGTCAAGATGAAATGGGTGACATCGGGCGAGCCTTTGAAGCCCAAGCCAATTACTTTAAGGCCGTGATTGAAGACATTGTCCAAGTCTCAATAGAATTAGCCAAGGGCAATCTGCGCGTCACACCTCAGGCCGAATACCGTGGCGATTTCGCCCAAATCAAAAAAGCCTTGGAAACCTCCTTATCCAACCAACGGCAAGTCATTGAGGACATTGTCCGCGTTTCTCAGGGCTTAGCAGAAGGCAATCTGCGTGTTATGCCCAAAGCTGAATACCAAGGAGACTTTGCCCAGATAAAACAAGCTATGGAAGTCGCCTTGCCCGCTCTACAACAAGTCATTAAAGACATTGTCCGCGTGTCTCAGGGCTTGGCAACGGGCAATCTCAGCGTCATGCCTCTGGGAGAATATCGAGGAGACATTGCCCAAATCAAAAATGCGCTGGATAAGGCCTTGCCCCACCAACAGCAAGTGATTGAAGACATTATCCAAGTGTCTCAAGGCTTAGCAAAAGGCAATTTGCACGTCACCCCTCAGATTGAATATAGAGGCGATTTTGTCCAAATCAAGAATGCCTTAGAAACCGCTTTATCGGCCCTACGGCAAGTGATTGAAGACATTGTCCAGGTTTCTCAGGGATTAGCAGAAGGCAACCTGAACATCACCCATCAGGCCGAATATCGGGGAGATTTCATTCAAATCAAACATGCCCTAGTCACTGCCGCTCTCAAGCTGAGCAACGCAACGGCCCAAAATGCCCAGCAAGATTGGCTAAAAACCGGGCAAACGCAATTAAATGATCAGATAAGAGGCGATCATGACATTGTGGCGCTGGCAAAGAATATTATCTCCTTCCTGACAACTTATGTCGAGGCTCAGGTGGGATTATTTTATCTGCTTCAAGAATCAAAACACCGTGATTCGCGCCCCTATTTACAAGTGATAGCCACTTATGCCTACACCGCGAATGACAATATCCCCAATGAATTTTTACTCGGTGAAGGCTTGGTTGGACAGGCGGCTTTGGAACAAAAAACACTCACACGCACCCACACGCCAGAAGAATACACCCACATTATTCAATCTGGGCTGGCAAAAGCCGTTCCCCACCATGTCCTCATTACCCCCTTTTTATACGAAAAGACGGTGAAGGGAGTCATAGAACTAGGTTCTTCAACAACACTGACGGACATTCAACGAGAATTTATTGAACAGAGCATGCCAAGCCTTGGAATAGCGGTGAATACCGCGCAATCACGCACCCAAATGCAGGCACTTTTACAACAAAGCCAGAAACAGGCCGAAGAACTGCAACGTCAACAGGAAGAATTACAACATCAACAGGCCGAACTTCAGCAAACGAATGAAGAACTGCAAAGCCAAACAGAAGAACTGCAAAGTCAATCCGAAGAATTACAAACCCAACAGGAAGAATTAAAGCAGACTAACGAAGCCCTTGAAGAGCGCACCAAAGAGTTAGAGCGGCAAAAAGCGGACATTCAACAAAAGAATATTGCGTTGGAAAAAACCCAAGCCGAGATGCAAAAAACCCAAGTCGAGATGGAAAAAACCCAAGCCGCCCTCGTGATTAAAGCCCAACAACTGGAATTAGCGAGTCAATACAAATCCGAATTTCTCGCCAATATGTCCCATGAACTCCGCACGCCTTTAAATAGTCTGCTAATTCTCGCCCAACTGTTGTCTGATAACAAACCCGGCAACTTGAACGACAAACAGGTAGAATATGCGCGGACGATTCAAAGTGCCGGCTCTGATTTGCTAAAGCTTATCAACGAAATCTTGGACTTATCCAAAGTCGAAGCTGGCAAAATGGAAGTCCATGCCGAAAACCTCTCACTGGCTGACTTGGTACAGGCGGTTGAACAAAAATTTCGCCCGGTAGCCACTGAAAAAGGCTTAGCTTTCCACATCGCACTTGCTGACGACGTGCCGCCGGTATTGCATACTGACGCGCAGCGTCTCCAACAAATCCTCAACAATTTACTTTCCAATGCCTTTAAATTCACCGAACAAGGCAAAATCAAGCTGGAGATAAAATCCCCACTGGGAGGGATTTATTTCAGTGTGACTGATACGGGTATAGGCATTCCCCTAGAAAAACAACAACTTATATTTGATGCGTTCCAACAAGTCGATGGCACTACCAGCCGCCGCTTTGGTGGCACCGGGTTAGGCTTATCCATTTCCCGCCAACTCGCCCAACTGCTCGGTGGCGAGCTACAATTGCGCAGCGAAGAAGGCAAAGGCAGTACTTTCACCTTCTACTTGCCTGAAACTCATCAAGAAGATAGAAACCAAGTTGTTTCAAACCACTTGGTTTCTCAAGATGAAGAACCTCAAGTCGGAACAGTTTGTTCAACAAACAGGGTTTCTCAAGACGACACAGAAACCGTCACGGCTAAAGAAACCGCCATCACTTCTCGGCACCAACCAACGACATTGTTTGAAAAAACAGGCTTTATTGAGACAGCGACAACACCACCAATCGCCGACGAGAGAGAAACTCTAAAACCAGAAGACAAATCCATCTTAATTATAGAAGACGACCGCAAATTCTCAGGCCTTCTCATGGAAATCGCCCGAGAAAAAGACTTCAAATGCATTCTCGCCGAAGATGGCAAAACAGGCCTACAATTAGCCGAACAGTATAAACCCAATGCCATCATCCTTGATGTGGGTTTACCAGAACTAGATGGTTGGACAGTCATGGATCGGCTAAAAGACAACCCCGACACACGGCACATTCCCGTGCATTTTATGTCCGCCGCTGACCAAAGTCAGAATGCGAAAAAAATGGGGGCTATCGGCTACTTGCTCAAACCCGTCACTCTCGAAGCACTTGGAGAAGCCTTCAATTCCATAGAACAATTTCTCGCTAAAACGGTCAAAAACCTGTTACTGGTGGTGGACAACCAACCGCATCAACAGCAAATTCTGGCGTTAATTGAAAGTAAAGATATCCAAACCACACTGGCTGTGACGGCGGCCGCGGCCTTACAACACCTCAAAGAAACCTTGTTTGACTGCATTATCCTTGACATGGATATAGAACAACGATCAGGCATCAACCTACTTGAACAGATGCAAGAAATAGAAGGCTTATGCCAAACACCGGTGATTGTCTATGCCGAACGTGATTTAACCTCGGCCGAAGAAACGTTACTACTACAATGCGCCGATTCTCTCACCGTCAAAACGGCCCGCTCACCAGAACGTTTACTAGACGAAGCCACCCTATTTCTCCATCAAATAGAGGCCAACTTACCCCAAGACAAACGAAAAATGCTACGGATGGTACACGATAAAGAAGCCATCCTAACCAATAAAAAAATTCTGATTGTGGACGACGACATCCGCAATACTTTTGCTTTAACGACCTTTTTAGAAGACAAAAACATGGAAGTGATCGTTGGCAACACTGGCAAAGAAGCACTAGAATTATTAGACGAACACCCCGATATTGCCATTGTGTTGATGGATATTATGATGCCGGAAATGGATGGCTATGAAGCTATGCTGCAGATTAGAGCGCAAGAACGCTTTCGCAAACTGCCCATTATTGCCCTAACGGCAAAAGCCATGAAAGGCGACAAGAGCAAATGTCTCGAAGCTGGTGCCAATGACTATTTATCTAAACCGGTAGAGACTGATAAACTCATTTCACTCATGCGCGTCTGGCTCTACAGATAACTTTTTGTTCGTAGTAGGCGCTTTAGCGCCTAAGTTTATAAGAAACGCTTTACGTTTGTAGTAGGCGCTTTAGCGCCTAAGTTTATAATAAGCGCTTTAGCGCCTAAGTCCGTTTTAGCGCCTAAGTTTATAATAAGCGCTTTACGTTTGTAGTAGGCGCTTCAGCGCCTAAGTTTGTAGGACAACTCCAAAAATATACCACATAAGGGCAACCACAAGGGATTGCCCCTACATGTCACCATCAATTGGTAGGGGCAATCCGTAGCGAAAGCCCATTTTCGGAATAATTGAAGGGTGTCAAACTGGTATATTATTTGGGAGTTGCCTTAGGCGTTGAAGCGCCTATTACAAACTTAGGCGCTGAAGTGTTTCTTATAAACTTGGGCGCTAAAGCGCCTACTACAAACGTACGCTTACTATAAACTTAGGCGCTGAAGTGTTTATTAGAGACTTGGGCGCGCAAAGCGCCTACTACAAACGGTAGAAACTTGGGCGGTGAAGTGTTTATTAGAGACTTGGGCGCTAAAGCGCCTACTACAAACGCAAGGCGCTGGGTTAATATAAAAAAATCTCTTTGAAATAAACCCATAACCTGTACTGGTTCATTCCAGTTGATGGCCCACAAATCAGGGTTATTCACGTATTAATGCTAAGGGTTTAATCTCACAAAATGTCTTTCAAATAAACCCATAACCTGTACTAGTTCATTCCAGTTGATGGCCCACAAATATTCGGTTTTAACGTATTAATGGTAAGAGTATCACATAAAAAAATGTCTATTAAATCAATTAATTGTCATACTATAATTGATTAATAGATGATTTATATAACTTATTGACGTTTGTAGTAGGCGCTTTAGCGCCTAAGTTTGAGTGAGCGGCTAAAGCCACGACTACAAACAGTGGCTAAAGCTAGGAACACCCCTGATAACTGATCACTGATAACTGATCACTGAAAAAGACAGATGAAAATTAAAACAAAATTACTGATAGGCTTTTTGTCAGTTTCAACAACAATCCTTGTGGCAGGTATTCTCGGTATTGCCGAGAACCAAAAGCTATACACCGTGAGTAAAGAAGTAAGCATCAAAAACGCGCCGCTTGCGGATGCTGCGATGGAAATCAAATTAGCCGCAACCACTGCACACCTGTGGTTTGAAGAAATAGTGGCTGGCACTGAAGAAAAAGAAGTGATAGATAATGTGTGGAAACTGCTTGATGACAGTCTCTGGTACGTTGAAGCAATGCTGAAAGGCGGACAAAACGCTGAGGGCACCTTTTACGCCGTCAACGATAGGCTCATAGAAGGAAAACTGCTTTCTGTTAAAAGCGACATAGCAGCGTTTAGAAAAATTGCCAAGTTGCGTTTTGACAATCATTTTGGCACCAAAGAACTTCAAGATCAGGCCTTGGATGACAAATTTGATGCGCTTTTTGATAAACTCATTACCAGTGCCGATGAAGTGGAAGAAATGCTTCACGCCAAAATAGCGCAAGATACCCAAACAATGGAAAACACGGCAACGAGGAGTATGCTAATACTTAGCATCGCTACCCTACTCGGCTTTATCATTGCGTCCATAGCCCTCTACTACATCAACCGTGACATTATAAAACAAGTCGGTGGTGAACCGGCCGAGATTGCACAAATCACTGAGCAAGTTGCGACTGGCAACCTTGAACGACTACAGTTTGATGCCAGCAAACAGACAGCGACAGGTATTTATGCGGCCGTCCAAGTGATGGTTAAAAACCTCAAAACAATGAACAATGAGAGAGAAAAACAAAATTGGTTGAAAACGGGACAGGCGCTGTTAAACGACCATATGAGGGGTGAGCAGGATATCATGACACTGGCAAAAAATATCATTTCCTTCTTAACGACCTATTTAGAAGTGCAGGTGGGATTATTTTATCTACTCAAAGAGGCCAACTCGGCCAAAACCTCTCTGCAAGTCATCGCCAATTATGCCTATACAAGCAGTGATAATCGACCC
>Ga0190283_1000306_pt1 | contig 26541 bp, 24 predicted proteins | sample 48691801_MG_FD_161669 | JGI IMG/M metagenome (GOLD analysis project Ga0190283, IMG submission 161669) | Hydrothermal vent microbial mat bacterial communities from Southern Trench, Guaymas Basin, Mexico - 4869-18-0-1_MG | ecosystem: Environmental > Aquatic > Marine > Hydrothermal vents >...
CAATCTCCCCTATCGAATTGACGTCCGGCCGATCCCAACAGACTTTAGGCTTGAAAAGAAATAAATTAGCCACAGACCCACACGGACACACACAGACGTTGGAAAAACAAGAATTTGCGCTTTGCATAGATAGTAGAGATTGATGAATCAGAGGAGGATTATCTTTATCCTCGGGCTTATTTTATTCTTATGCCTCTTCCACGAAAAGCGCAAGAAGCATTGAGCTACAGAGTCAGGAGCGCCATCTTTGAAGTGGACAGGGTTGCAAGACTACGGGATAGAAGATTGGCCTTCTTATAAATCTCACCCATCCAAAAGCCGAAATAAAACGATTCGTGCTTTAGAAGTATTTTTGCCCGGTTTTTTGTTCGTGTCAGTCTGTGTGTGTCTGTGGCTAATAAATAACAGGAGCCAGGCAAATAGCCCTTTATTAGATACTTATGACCCGTCGACAACTTATGAAAAAACTCCTTAGTTGGAGCAAAATGGCTTTTATGTTAAGCTTTTTGCCCGCTTGTTCAGTTTTCAAGTCCGCTAATGCAGAGGGGAACACAGACCGGACCCGGACTCAGACCCGTGTGCCTAGTCTCAGGGAAATCGTGCGTAAGAAGATCCATCACGGCAATGACCGCTTTATAAGTCCCTTTGGTGTTGGAGGGCATAAAAATCCATGGCAGATCTTACGGTGGAAGTTGTTCAGCGAAAACCGTTTCAAGACCTACTATGATCGAGAACGTGTGATCCCCGTTTCTATTGACTGGGAACCCGTCAGGAGCAATAAGGGACTTTCCATCACATTTATCAAGCATGCCGGCATAATGATAAAGGACATGGATAGGTATATCCTTGTGGACCCCATTTTTTTTGATCTCTCCTGGTTCATCAAGGATTTTACGCCATTGGCCTCTGATATCAAAGAGATGCCCTCGCCTGATCATGTCCTGATTACCCACGGTCATTATGACCACTTGGACAAGACCTCCTTAGGGTCTCTTGATAAAGAGACCCACCTGATTACGCCTCTGGGCTATAACGATGTTTTTGATGACTTGGGGATGAATCGACGGACACAATTGGACTGGTTCGACACCTTTGAAGAGGGAGAGAGGAAAATCACGCTGCTCCCCTGCAACCACTGGACCATGCGCAACCCCTTGGTTGGACCCAACAGGTCTTTGTGGGGTTCTTTCCTGTTCAAGACTAAGAGTGGGGCTACAATCTTTATTTCGGGTGATACAGGCTATTTTGAGGGTTTCAGAGAGATCGGAGAAGAATTGTCCATAGACCTTGCGATTTTCAATCTGAGCGCCTATGAGCCTCGCTGGTTCATGGGTGCCAGTCACATGAACCCTCGAGAAACAGTTCGGGCATTTCAGGAACTCCGGGCCAAGCATCTCCTCATTGTTCACTGGGGGACATTCCGTTTAGGGGATGAGCCGATCTATTTTCCACCGGTTCAGCTCAAGCAGGAACTGGCTAAGGAGGGTCTTTCTGATCGTCTCTTGGAGTTAGACCATGGGAAAACCCTCAGTTATGAACGTAATCGGAAGAAGGTGATATAGTGGCACTCCCAGGATTTCAAAAACCGAATAGCCTGGCAATTGCCGGATTCTTGGCTCCCTTTGTGGCGGCCGGAATTACCGGTCTCTTGCTTCTCGCCGTAGGGGAGGATCTCAAGCCGTTCAAGGTCTCGATTGCATATTTGACGATTACTCCTCTAATCCTTTTGACAGGGATTGTTCTATCTCTAAAATCGATCCCGCTTGTCCAGAAACTTGGCGACAAGGATTATGCCTATTCCGGCCTAATTTTGAATATTCTTTTCCTTTTTGTTTATGTCACATCTTTAATTTATTTCTTTTCCTAATTCCTAAATTCCTCAATTTATAATGTCGGTTCATCCAGATAATAGATATATGTAGTGGTGCGGCTTTACTTGACCACATTATATCGTGTTTGATCAGGACAATTAGTCCGAAACAAAGAAATATTCCCCAAATAGTTTATTTTCTTATTTTTTTCTTGACAAACGGGATTTTTTTAGCGATAGTGTCACAAAGTGGAAAAAAGTGTCATAAAGTGTCATACAAATGCCATGTTTAGAGGACGTTCAAAACATACCCTTGACGACAAGGGCCGGTTAGCAATTCCGGCAAGGTTCCGGGAGGTGTTAGACCGGAAAGGTGATCTTTGCCTAATGGTCACCAGCAGGGATAACTGCCTTTGGGCTTTTACGAGAGATGATTGGCAGACCCTTGAAGAAAAGGCGGCTAATCTTCCCCTGTTTGATAAGGCAGGGATCGCCTTTTTAAGGGGTTTTATATCATCCGCGGTGGAATGTCACGTCAAGAGTGGGAGAATAACGATACCTCCCAGCTTGAGAGAGGATGCAGGGCTAAAGAAAGAGGTGGTGTTAGCCGGGCAACTGAAGAAATTTGAGATCTGGGACAGAGCAAGATGGGAGGAGGAGTTTGAAAGAGTTAAAGATGCCTTTCCAGAGGCCAGCCCGTCTCTTTTGGAACTGCGAATTTAAGAAGGTTTAATCTTGGAATACCTTCATGCGCCGGCGCTTGTAAAGGAGGTCGTCAAGCACCTTGTCCATGATCCTGAGGGAGTATATGTAGACGGAACCGCAGGCACCGGCGGTCACAGCGCAGCTATTTTACAGAGATTGGCCGGAAGAGGGCGCCTGATTAGCTTGGACAGAGACCCTGATGCTGTCCGCCTGTCAAAAAAAAGACTGGCCACCTCAGGCGATAAAGTCTGCGTGATTAAGGCTAATTTTGCTGACCTGGATGGGGTCTTTAGAGACCTCAGCATCAGGAGGGTTGAGGGTGTTTTATTAGATTTGGGAATGTCCTCTTACCAGCTTGAGAAATCTGGCAGGGGGTTTAGCTTTAGCAAAGGGGAGCCTCTCGACATGAGAATGAATCCCGACAACGACCTTGTTGCAAGTCATCTTGTAAACGACATCCCTCCGAAGGATCTCGAACAAATATTGAGAGATTATGGTGAAGAAAAGAACGCCAAATCGATTGTCAGGGCCATTATTAGCGAGCGCGCAAAAAGGCCAATTGAAACCGCGTCCCAGTTAGCTGGTTTGATTGAGGCAGTATCTCCTAAGTCTCGTCGGTATAGGGCCAGGCACCCCGCAACACGAACTTTTCAGGCCCTCAGAATAGCAGTCAATAAAGAATTGCAAAATCTCGACACGTTTCTTAACAAAATCCCTTCGTTGATGGCGCTAAATGGGAGGCTTGTGGTGCTTTCCTACCATTCACTTGAAGATCGACGCGTCAAAGTTACCATGAATGAATGGGAGAAACCGTGTTCCTGTCCCCCCGATTTCCCTCACTGCGTCTGCGGCAAGGTTCCCCTTTTTAGACGCCTGTTCAAAAAGGGTTTGAAGCCGAGCCAGGACGAGATTGACAAAAATCCGAGAGCACGCAGCGCTATCATGAGGGCTGCAGAAAGGGTTTCGCCATGACAAGGCCAGAGAAGTTGTCAAGAATGATGGTGTCCCGCAATGCTAAGACAGGTATTCGGGTCAAGAATTCCCGGTTTAAAGAGCGCAGGTCTCGTTTCACGAGAAGGCAAGTTCTTTTGATTATCCTGATGTTATTTTTCTTCATGGGAAGCGGCATCAGCTACGTATGGTCAAATTTTGAAAAAACTCAGATCGGTTATGACCTCAGTCAATTAAAAAAAGAAGAGATGAGGCTTCAAGAGATAAATCGGAAACTGAGATTGGAATTAGCTCTCTTGAAATCGCCTCAAAATTTGGAGTCCAAAGCCGTTAAGGATCTGGGACTGAGACAACCCACTCCCGAACAGATTGTCATGTTGCCATGAAGGTTAAGGAAAAGAAATGGATTCGGTTCCGTATTTATGCGGTAACCACCTTTTTCTTGCTCGGTTTCGGGGCAATCCTTGCCAGGGCCTACCAGCTCCAGGTCATAGAAAGAGATTATCTGCGAGGCACTGCTGAAAACGGTATAATCGGGACAACCAAACTCCCTCCCGAACGCGGAACCATTTATGACCGGGAAGGGAATGAGTTAGCTCTCAGTGTGCAGGTGGGGTCTGTTTTTGCCCATCCAAAACAGATTAAGGAAAAAAAGAAAACAGCGAGACAGTTGTCCAGGATCTTGGGTGAAAAAAAGACCAGGATACTTAAACTCCTGAGACGTGATCGTTCTTTTGTTTGGATAAAAAGGAGGATTTCCCCAATCCTGACTCAACAGATGTCAGATCTGAAAATGGATGGGATCGGTGTGACTACCGAAACCAGGCGGTACTATCCCTGCCGGGAAATTGCTGCGCATCTGATCGGTTTTTCCGGCGCTGATAATCAGGGACTTGAAGGGCTTGAAAAGAGATATGACGACTCCTTGAAAGGCCCACAACACAGACTTATCCGAATGCGGGATGCATTGGGCCGGTCCTTCTCCATTAACAGGACAGACCGTTCAGGCCGGGGGATGCACCACCTGATCCTCACAATCGACAAAGAGATTCAGTACAAGGCCCAGCAGGCCCTCAAAATCGCAGTAAAGAAAACAAGAGCCAGGGGGGGGCACTGCATTGTCGTAAATCCGGAGACTGGTGAGATCTTGGCCATGGCCGTGGTTCCGGAATTTAACCCCAATGCCTTTTCGAAATACAGACCAGATCAATGGAGAAACCGGATCGTTACCGACTGTTTCGAGCCAGGCTCTACCCTGAAGGCGTTTCTTTTGGCAGCATCTTTAGAGGAATCAGTGGTAACGCCTCTTTCCCAATTCCATTGTGAAGAGGGGGCATATAAGGTCGGTGGGCGCGTGGTCCACGATACTCACAAGTATGGCAAATTGAGTGTTTCGGATATCATCGTACATTCCAGCAATATCGGAGCCATAAAGATTGGTCAAAAACTGGGATATGCAAAATTTAGCGACTACTTAAAGAATTTTGGATTTAGCAGCAAAACAGGTGTTGACCTGTTGGGAGAAAGAAAAGGGTTTATCAGAGAGGCAGAAAAGGCAAGAACCATCGACCGGGCAACGCTCTTTTTTGGACAGGGGATGACCGCCACATCTTTACAACTGACAATGGCCATGGCGGCAATTGCAAATGGAGGGAAACTGATGCGTCCTTATGTTGTTAAGAAAATAGTCGACGAATCGGGAGGCTTGGTTAAAGAAACTTGCCCTAAGGTGGTGCGAAGGGTTATCTCAACCCGGACAGCAAAGAGAGTGGTTGAAGTACTTGAAGGTGTCGTAGGCAGCGAGGGCACGGCGCCAAAGGCCGCCATCCGTGGATTTAGGGTTGCGGGAAAGACTGGAACCTCGCAAAAGGTTGATCCGAAGACAAAGAGGTACTCCAATAGCAAATACGTCGCAATTTTCGTGGGTTTTGTCCCTGTAGAAAGGCCGAAATTAGTGATTTTGGCGCTGATCGATGAACCAAAGGGCGTTGCATATGGGGGATTGGTTGCGGGGCCTGTCTTCAGAGATGTGGGATCCTGGTCTCTTAATCACCTCAAAGTTAATCCTCAGCCGGACTTGCTCGCAGTGGCTGAGGCCAAAGCAAAGGCGTTAGTCTCAGATACGCCTAAAGATTCCGGTAACAGCGCGAAATCGGAGGAAGTGAATAAGATTGCAGGTGAACTTAGGCTGGGGCTGCTGCCCGATTTTAGGGGTATGGGTATGAGAGAGGTCCTGAAGAGGGGAAGGGCTTTGGGCCTGAAGGTAAGTTTAAAAGGTTCTGGATTAGCCGTAAAACAAAAGCCGGAGGCCGGATCGCCACTGAATGCTGTTAATAGTGTAAGCGTTAGCTTCAACCCACCGGGATAGGATAAATTGAATGAGAACACCATATTTCCTAATCCTAATCGTAATCTTAATCATAATCTGTTTAAACTCAAAATGATTAAGATTACGATTACGATTAAGATTATGAATCCAAGAACGATTCTTAAATAGTGATCCTAAAAACAAGTATGCGGTTAAAGCAGCTTATAGATGGCATGGAAATAGTAGATTTCCAGGGCGACCCTGATTTGGAGATAACAAATATCGCCTATGATTCCCGTGCAATAGGGCCCGGCGCCCTGTTCGTTGCCTTGAAAGGCCATGCACAGGATGGCCATCATTTTATCGAGGACGCGATTTCGAAAGGCGCCTTAGCGGTGGTTTTGGAATTGCCCCTACGTCCCAGCGCTTTTCCAAGCGAAAACGGGGTCGCCATGATTCAGGTCCCGGACTCCCGTGAAGCGTTATCGCGACTTGCTGTCAGGTTTTTTGATAGTCCTTTCAAACTGATGAATTTGATAGGTATCACAGGGACTAATGGGAAGACCACCACTGCCTACATCCTTGAATCGATTCTTCTTGCAGCCGGGAGAAAGCCAGGTGTGATAGGGACTATTAATTACCGATTTTCAGGTTATGTCAGGGAAGCCCCGGTAACTACGCCCGAATCCTTGGATCTGATGCATATTTTACGCGAGATGGCCGATAGCGCTGTCAGCGATGTAGTAATGGAGGTCTCTTCCCATTCTTTAGATCAGGGAAGAGTCAGAGGATGTCCTTTTCGTGTGGCCATCTTCACCAACATTTCCAGGGATCATCTCGATTACCACAGATCCATGGAGGCCTATTTTGAGGCAAAAACCCTTCTTTTCAAGCCTTTAGCTCAGCAAGGGGCTGGGGATCCGGCGAAGGCGGTGATTAATGCTGATGATCCAAGGGGAAAAGAACTGATCAAACTGACAGACGCCCAGGTCATGACATATGGCATGGGGAAAAAGTGTGATGTAAGGGCGGAGGAGGTCAACGTTAGCAGGGAAGGTCTAACGGCCAAACTCATAACCCCTAAAGGTGAAGCGGAAATCGGATCTGCACTCATAGGGGAGTTCGATATATACAACATAATGGCTGCCGCGGCAGGGGCGCTTTCTATGGGCATTGACCTCAAATCCATATGTTCCGGCCTGAGACTGCCAAAAGGGGTGCCAGGTCGTCTGGAACAGGTCAGGAATAAACGCGCATTAGCCCTTGTTGTAGATTATGCGCATACCCCGGACGCCCTTTTAAAGGCCCTAAGCGCAGTAAGGTTGTTGACAGAGGGGCGTGTGCTTACGGTCTTTGGATGTGGAGGAGACAGAGACAAAGGAAAAAGAAGATCAATGGGTCGTGTGGCGGGGCGGCAGAGCGATATGGTCTTTATTACCTCAGACAATCCCCGCACCGAAGATCCAGGGGCAATTGCGGCTCAGATCGAGGAGGGCGTGATTGAGTCGGGCTCCAAGGATTATATTCTTGATCTGGATCGTGAAAACGCAATTCAAAGGGCGGTTAAGATGGCCAACAACGGGGATCTGGTCCTGATTGCGGGGAAAGGTCACGAAACATACCAGATCATTGGCAAAGAGAAAAAAGCTTTCGATGATCGAGTGGTGGCGGCCCGGGCAGCCAGTTAAGGGGTAAATATGCCGGCAGGTTGGGGCAAAATAAGAGCCAAAGAGATCCTCAGCCCGATAAATGGGACCCTGATTTCAGGCGATCAGGAAACCGTTTTAGCCGGAATTAGTACGGATTCGAGAACCACAGGACATGGGGACCTGTTTTGGGCGCTGAGGGGGGAACGATATGATGGGCATGACTTCGTCCCCAAGGCCATTGAGCAAGGCGCAGCGGGAATTGTTGCTCAAAATGACTCGGTAAGGCTGGAATATGCAGTTAAAGATATTAATTCCGATACGCTCTCATCCCGAAATCCTGTTGTTATTTCTGTTGATGACACATTAGAGGCCCTTGGCGATCTGGCCGCATGGTGGCGCCGCAGGTACGATCTCAAGGTGGTGGCCATCACAGGGAGTTCAGGCAAGACTACCACAAAGGAGATGGTGGCCGCTATTCTCAAGATTGGCAACCTGACATTAAAGAATCAAGGGAATTTTAATAATCTTATCGGGTTGCCTCTCACTCTGTTGAAACTCAAGAAGGATTATAAAAGGGCCGTACTGGAAATGGGGATGAACAGGCCCGGTGAAATCGCGCGGTTGACTGAAATAGCAGATCCGGACGTGGGAGTGATCCTCAACGTGGGCATGGCACATCTTGAAGGGTTATCAGATCTCGATGGGGTGGCAAAGGCAAAGACAGAGCTTATTGAGAAGATCTCGTTAAGGGGCCTGATGATTCTGAATGGCGATGATGGGCCCCTGATGAAGAGGGCCTCAGCATTTTTGAAACAGAAAATGACCTTTGGTATCGGGCAAGGAAATGATGTCAGGGCGGCCAATATCAACAATGACGGGCCGGAAGGGATCCGCTTCGATCTCTTATATCGGGACAACTGCTGGCCGGTACAAATAAAGGTCCCCGGTCTCCACAATCTGCAAAACGCCTTGGCCGCAGCCGCAGTGGGCTTTAGCCTCAAAGAACCCTCCGAAAATATCAGAGAGGGGTTAGGGATGTTTTTGGGGATTAAGGGTCGGTTCGAGGTGGCCTCCATCGCTGAGGGGATTATTCTTGTTGACGATACATATAATTCCAACCCCTCTTCCCTATGCGCTGCTCTCGATGCTGTCATCTCCATAGTGAATAAGAAGGGGAGGCTAATCGTGGGTCTGGGTGAGATGCTGGAATTGGGAGATTCCACGGTCAATGCCCATAGGGAGGCCGGCCAAAAGGTTGCAGAGGCAGGGGCCTGCTCCTTTTTTGCCATGGGAGAACATGCCCGGGAGATGATCAACAGCGCTCAGATTGCAGGCATACCCTCTAATCGCCTAAAGGTTATGGAGACCCATGATGAAATGGTGAAAGAGATAGTAGATATTATGAGAGAAGGAGATTTAGTTTTTCTAAAGGGCTCACGAAAAATGGGGCTCGAAAAGGTGGTTGAGGGGCTGCGGCGCAGAGCGCAGAGAGCAGAGGCATAGAGACATTAAGCAGGGTGTAGTTTTGCAGGGTGGGCACTGCCTGCCAGAAACAGGGCGGATGAGGATTGACTGATCATCATAGGAGCAAGTTCTGAAATGGAAAGAGCAAAGAAGATATTGGTGGTGGATGATGAGAGCGGGATCAGGTTTCTGTTATCCGAGGTACTGATGAACAAGGGTTTTGATGTGAGCTTAGCAAGCGACGGTCAGGAATCATTAGACAAATTGGAAGAAGACCATTTTGATCTGGTCGTTACCGACATCAATATGCCCAGGCTAGATGGTGTTGCAATGTTGAAACGGATGAAGAAGACCGGTCGAGACGAGAAGATCATTATCATGACAGGCAATCCCGCGGATCAAAGGCTTTTAGACAAAGGACTTCCGCACGTTGAGAGTCATCTTTTCAAGCCTTTTGGGATAGAAAAGTTTCTGAATGTGGTGACGGCCGTCACCGCCTAAGGGGAAGAGGAACGGGACGCAAAATGAACGTCGAGGTAAGCGAAGACTCCGACATCGAATAAAAAACAAACATCAACTCTAAGCACTTACGGAAGCAAGGGAAAAACTGAAGGCTGTTAGGAGCCTAATAGCCTAATAGTCTACAGCCTAAACAACCTTCTTAGAGAGTTCTCCACAGATGCTTTACAGACTGATCTACCTATTTCATACAGACCTGTCATGGCTGAATGTCTTCAGGTACATTACGTTCAGGACCATCCTCGCCAGCCTGACCGCCCTAATGGTCTGCTTTATTTTTGGTGGTTGGGCAATCAAGAAACTTGGCGCTATGCAGGTGGAGGAACAGATCCGGGACGATGGCCCCCCCAGTCATAAATCTAAGGCGGGGACCCCCACCATGGGTGGATGCCTGATTCTACCTGCGATTATTTTCGCTACCCTCCTCTGGGCCGAACCGATTAATATTTATATCTGGCTCGTTATGTTTATCATCCTTTTCTTTGGGGGTATTGGCTTTGCCGATGACTATCTGAAAATAAGGAGGGAAAACAGCAAGGGTCTGAGCGTTGCTTCCAAGTTTTCACTTCAGATATCAGGCGCCCTCGTTGCAGGTTTAGCACTCTATTTCTATGCGGGTTTTGATTCATACCTCAATATTCCCTTTTTTAAGAATGTGTCGCCGGATCTCGGTTGGGGCTATATCCCCTTTGCGGCATTCATTATAGTCGGGACCTCCAATGCGGTCAATTTGACAGACGGGCTGGATGGGCTCGCTATAAGCCCTCTTATTGTGGCCTTTGCCAGCTACTTGGTTTTTGCCTATCTCGCAGGACATATAAAGATCGCTTCATATCTTCAGATTCCCTACCTTCCAGGTTCAGGCGAAATCTCAGTGCTCTGCGGGGCAGTGGTAGGCGCCGGTCTCGGGTTTCTCTGGTACAATACTTACCCTGCCGAAATTTTTATGGGTGATGTGGGATCCCTCCCATTGGGCGCTGTCTTGGGCACTGTTGCCGTTATCACGAAACAGGAGTTGGTGCTGATCCTCGTGGGAGGGCTGTTTGTCTTTGAGGCGCTCTCTGTCATCTTTCAGGTGGCATACTTCAAATTGACAGGGGGGCAGAGAATTTTCCGGATGGCCCCTATCCACCATCACTTTGAATTGAAGGGATGGCCTGAGCCAAAGGTGATTGTTCGCTTCTGGATTATTGCTATCATATTGGCCCTACTTTCTATCAGCACTCTCAAAGTAAGGTAAGCAGAATGACAAATACACAAAATCCAATCCCCCTGTCTCGCCTATCGGTGGGACCAAAATCGAAGGTGCTGGTTGTTGGTCTCGGGACATCAGGGCTCTGGACTGCTCGATGGTTGGCAGGACAGGGAGCCGATGTAATGGTAACCGAAAGGAAAAAGGAATCGGAACTCGATCCTGACATATTAAGAGAACTTCTGGAATTGGGGGCTACAATAGAGCTTGGAGGGCATAAGAAAAAGACCTTTTTAAATGCTGATACTATAATCCTGAGCCCGGGAGTGCCCCATGATATGGCGCTCATTAAATCCGCATCCGAAAAAGAGATTCCAGTGGTGGGCGAATTAGAGTTGGCCAGCCGTTTTATTGATACCCCCATAATTGCGGTAACCGGCACCAATGGGAAGAGCACTGTCACAACCTTTTTGGGCCGTATGCTTGAAAATGCCGGGTTCAATGTCTTTGTTGGGGGGAATATCGGAACGCCTCTCATAGCCTATGCCGCGGGTGAGCAGAAGGCCGACTATCTTGTATTGGAGGTAAGCAGTTTTCAATTGGATACTATCCATACCTTCTCTCCTTATATCTCCATAATCCTGAACATATCTCCCGATCATTTAGACCGGTATCCTGACTATGAGGCCTATATCCAATCGAAATTAAGGCTCTATAAGAATCAAAGCGATGGCCAGTACTTAATACTCAATCACGATGACCAAAGGCTTTCTTCAGTTCGTCCATCTTCCGGTGTTTCTCTCCTTTTCTATGGATCAAAGAAAATGGAGGGGCTGCACGCCTTTTTAGAAGGTGGAAGGATTAGCGCCGGGCTGAATGCGTCGACAAGGCAGGGCTTTTCTTTAGATGCCTTTGCCCTGCCTGGCTCCCATAACCAGGAAAATCTCTTAGGGGCTGTCTTAGCAGGGATGGCGCTTGGGATTGATGCCGCGATGATCCAGAAAACCATAAATCAATTTAAGGGCCTTCCGCACAGGATCGAATATGTGGGCGAGGTAAAGAGCGTAGTTTTTTATAATGATTCAAAAGCCACCAATGTGGATGCGGCGGTCAGGGCAGTAACAAGCTTTGGCCGGCCATTGATACTCATAGCAGGAGGCCGTCACAAGGGTGCGGATTATGCGCCCCTTGTCACGGCGGGCCGTGGAAGGGTAAAGGGGGCTGTTTTTTTGGGTGAGGCCAAGGGCCTGTTAGCGGAATCTTTTAGAGATGAAATACCATTTGCCTTGGCCGAAAATATGGAAGGAGCAGTACTTAAGGCCTTTTCCATGGCGAGAGAGGGGGATGCCGTTCTTTTGGCGCCGGCGTGCTCAAGCTTTGATATGTTTTCTGATTATCCTCACAGGGGCCGGGTTTTCAGAGAAGCGGTCGAGGGCCTTATTCATGGCTGAAAAAAAGCAGACAGACTCAGGGTACGATTTTATGATTCTTATTCCTGCCATCCTTCTGATCTCCTTAGGCCTCGTGGTTGTTTATAGCGCCAGTTCCAACTTGGCCGAACACCGTTTGGGAGACAGCTATTTCTATCTCAAGAGGCAGTCTCTGTTTTGTGTGATCGGGATCGGCCTTATGGTGTTAACAAGGTATATCCCCTGCACCCTTTATTCAAAGTTTGTCTACCCCTTACTCTTTGTCAGCGTCTGTCTCCTGGCACTCCTCTTCATCCCCGGTCTGGGACGTAAGGTGGGTGGCGCCTGCAGGTGGATGAGTCTCGGCAACTTCTCTTTTCAGCCTTCTGAATTAGTAAAGTTCTCTTTGGCCGTGTATATGGCCTACTCCATGTCCAAGAAGGGAACAGACATGGAGTCATTCTCCAGGGGTCTCTTACCTCATCTGCTGATTGCCGGCGCGTTTATATTGCTTATCGTCCTTCAGCCGGATCTCGGAACTGCAGTGATTATCGGCGGATGGGTTTTGATAGTGCTTTTTGTGGGTGGAGTGAGGATATTTCAGCTCTTTTCTATTTTACTCCTCTCCGCCCCACTCGTTATATGGCTGATCTGGCATGCTGATTATCGACTTAAGAGATGGTTAGCCTTTATGAACCCCTGGGATGATCCTCAAGGCATCGGGTTCCAAATCATACACTCTTTCTTGGCCTTCGGGTCTGGAGGTGTTTTCGGGGTGGGCTTAGGTAATAGTAAACAGAAGCTCTTCTATCTGCCCGAACCCCATACCGATTTTGCGCTTTCCATCATGGGCGAAGAATTGGGTCTCGTGGGTGTGGCGGCCATTATCGTTCTGTTCGGCATCCTGATCATGGGGGGAATAAGAGTGTCACTTAAAGCAAAGGACCTTTACAGCGCCTATTTGGCGATTGGCCTGACATCCTTTATTGGCCTCCAGGTGCTAATCAATATGGGAGTTGTCATGGGGTTGCTCCCCACAAAGGGATTAACGCTTCCTCTCATAAGCTATGGTGGTTCTTCGCTCGTAATAACCCTTGTGAGCATAGGGGTTCTATTGAATATTTCATCGCGAAGTTGAGTGTGAGATTTTGTAGGAGTTGCAGGTTACGAGTTGGAGGTTACGAGTTGCGGGTTGACCCATTTCCGGCATCGAGAGAGACCTTTGAAAAATGTTCAATTTTGGTCAAGATCAAGGAAGGGAAATCAAGTCCGGATTCCGCCTGGTCATTGCAGGGGGGGGCACAGGAGGACATCTGTTTCCGGGTATAGCCGTCGCAAGGGAACTGAAAACAAGGTTTGAAAGTACGGAGGTCCTTTTTGTAATTGGCCGTAAGAGGCTGGAATCAGAGATTTTATCTCCGATGGAACCGGAGTTTAAGGCGATCTCTATTGATGTGGAAGGGGTAAAGGGTCGGGGATGGAAAAAGGGTATGCCTGTGTTAATCAAACTGCCCAGGAGCATCCTGCAATCGGTATCTATTATCCGACGATTTTCACCGTCCTTTGCCCTTGGAGTTGGAGGATATTCTGCCGGACCGTTCTGCGTGGCCGCAAAGTTTATGGGGATACCCACTGCGATACATGAGCAGAATTCCTATCCGGGGGTTACTAACCGTCTGCTCTCAAAATTTGTAGATCGCATATTTATCTCTTTTGAAGAAAGCAGATCCTATTTTGATAAAAAGAGGCCGATTCTCACCGGCAACCCGGTCCGACGTGAGCTCTTTTTGAGCCAGGTGAACCGCTCTGAAAAGGGTGATGAATTTACTGTTTTGGTGGTGGGCGGAAGTCAGGGCGCCAAGGCGATTAACGAGGCATTTGTGGAAGCCCTGATTTTCTTAAATAGCGGGGGGAAAAAGATCGAAGTAATTCACCAGACCGGAAAAGGCGACCACTTGCGCGTGGTTGAAGAATACCGTGTCAGGGGGCTTAAGGGAGATGTTGTTCCGTTTATTAAGGATATGGGGGCAGCTTATAACCGGGCAGACATTGTGGTGGGCAGGGCAGGAGCAACTACCATCTTTGAATTGGCTGCATTGGGCAAGCCTTCGATCCTTATTCCATATCCCCATGCGACGAATAATCACCAGGAGATAAATGCCTATAGTTTAGTACGAGCCGGAGGAGCGGAAATGATCCTCCAGAAGAACCTGAACGGTGAGGGTATGGCCAGTGCATTAATGAAGTATATGAACAACAGGCCAGAGCTGAAAAGGATGGGCGAACAGGCACGGAAAATCAGCAGGACGAATGCGGCAGAGGTTATCGTGGACCAGATAATGGAGATGTTACTCAGGCTTCGCATCCCATAATCTTAATCTTAATCGTAATCATAATCATACTCTTTTACAGTCTGTTTTAGGGGTGTTCGATTAAGATTAAGATTAAGATTATGAGTAAGAAAATAATCTAAAATAAAAACAGGCATGTTAACCCATGAAACAATTCGGCAAGGCAAAGCATATTCATTTTGTGGGGATCGGGGGCATCGGTATGAGTGGAATTGCCGAGCTCTTGATCAATTTGGGCTATAAGGTGAGCGGATCCGATCTGAAGGAGACTGCGGTAACGCGAAGGCTTTCAGCCCTTGGAGGGAGTATTTCTAAAGGGCACGCGAAGGAAAATGTGAAGGGGGCCGATGTTGTGGTCTATTCCTCAGCCGTCGGAGATGATAACCCTGAAATTTTAGAAGCAACTGACCGTTATATTCCCGTAATACCAAGGGCCGAGATGTTAGCTGAACTGATGCGACTCAAATATGGAGTGGCCATAGCCGGGGCCCATGGAAAGACAACCACCACCTCCATGGTGGCCTCTATTCTGACATGCGGACAGCTCGATCCAACCGTTGTCATCGGAGGGAGACTCGACATCTGGGGCGGCTCCAATGCCAAATTGGGCCAGGGAGATATCCTGGTTGCCGAGGCCGATGAAAGCGACGGCTCTTTTCTCGCCTTATCCCCCACCATTGCAGTGGTTACCAACATAGATCACGAGCATATGGACCATTACGGTGATATTGAAGCTATTCGTCAAACATTCATCGATTTCATAAACAAGGTCCCCTTCTATGGAACTGCCATACTCTGCCTTGATAACGAGGAAATCCAGGGGATTATTCCCCGTCTGAAAAAAAGATGCCTGACCTATGGAATGAGTCCCCAGGCCGATCTCAGGGGAGTAGATCTAAGAAAGGATAGGTGGGGCGCCAACCTTGAAGTAATATACCGGAACAGTTCATTAGGCAGGATAACAGTGGGAATGCCGGGAGAGCATAATGTCCTTAACGCCCTGGCGGCTACTGCCGTTGGCCTCGAGTTGGACTTAGAGATCGGGGTTATCAAAGAAGGGCTCAAGGCTTTGGGCGGGCTTTCAAGACGCTTCCAGCTAAAGGGAGAAAAGAACGACGTCTTGCTCCTGGACGATTATGGTCATCATCCCACCGAGATCATGGCCACACTCAAGACGGTCAAGGAGTGCTGGCCTGAAAGGCGATTGATTGTGGTCTTCCAGCCTCACAGATACACTCGGACTCAGGCCCTGTTGGACCGTTTTGTCATCTCCTTTAATGATGCGGACATCCTTATTGTGTCCCCTATTTTTTCCGCTGGGGAAGATCCGATTGAGGGAATTACCGGGGAGAGGTTGGCTCAGGGCATCAAAGATCATGGGCACAAGGAGGTGGTTTTTTGCGCCCCGCAAGAAGAGATCCTTCCCGCACTCCTGGACCTCGTACGGGCGGGTGATCTAATCATGACCCTCGGCGCCGGCAATATATATCGGGAAGGTGATCGGCTTTTCGAAAAGTTAGGAGCCAAAAGTAGCAAGGGAAAGGCTGAAGGCTGTTAGGAGCCTAATAGCCTACAGACTAAACAACCTAACTTGAGACATGGATGAACGGCAGAAAACGGAACTGCTTCGAATAGCTGGCCGGCAAATCGGTTTTGATTTTCCCATGAGCCGGCACACTACCTTCCGGGTTGGGGGAAACGCTGAAGCTGTCTATGAAGCAAGTGACCCGGAAGGACTTTCGAGAGTGGTATCCTTCCTTGTCAACGAAGGGATACCCTACTTAGTGGCAGGGAGGGGGAGCAATCTGCTGGTCAAGGATGGAGGGATTGGAGGAGTAGTAATTCTCCTTGCCGGGGCCTTCGCTGATATAGAATATGAGGAATCCGATTCTTCGAATATATTAGCCGGGGCAGGCCTGTCGATTGTGGATCTCTTGATATGGTGCCGGGAGGAAGGTGTATCAGGATTAGAGTTTCTGGCAGGTATACCTGGCACTGTCGGGGGAGCTATAGCGATGAATGCAGGGGCCTTTGGGGAGGAGATAGGCCCCAGGGTCCGGGAGATCAGGCTTGTCAGCCAACGTGGGCAACTGACTGTAAGAGATCGGTCCCAACTCAGGTTTTCATACCGTGACTTAAATTTGGAAGCAGGGGTTGTCATCACCAATGTCCTTTTTCGATTGGACCGGGATACTCCGGAAACCGTGTCAGCGAAGATTGCAGGCTGCCTCAGGAAACGAAAGGAGACTCAACCCCGCGAATATCCAAGCGCCGGATCTATATTCAAAAACCCGCTCAACGATTATGCCGGTCTGCTTATCGAACGGGCTGGATTGAAGGGAAAAAGAATAGGCGGGGCTATGATTTCAAATAAGCATGCCAACTTCATTGTCAATAAGGGCGGCGCTACAGCAATGGATATCCTAACCCTTATCAATTTGGCCCGGGAGGAGGTCAGAAAAACGGCTGGCGTGCAATTGGAACTCGAGATTAAAGTGGTCGGGGGTGAAACGGAGCCATGAAAAAGCGGGCCATTTTGACAAAGCGATCTCTCAGGGAAAAACGAGAGCGGGCTGTTTTTGCGGTATTTGGCGTAATCCAACGGATTGGTTCAGGGGTTTTGAAGGTGTTCCTTTTCGTCGCCGTTATAGCTGCCGTGAGTTTATCCTTTTTATCTATTTACCATTATCTGCTTACGTCTCCCTATATGAAGCTTGAGCAGGTTAATATAAAAGGAGTTGATGAAGAGATAAGGAATGACCTGATTGAGATGTGTGGCTTGAATTCTGAGCAGAGCTTGTTGGGTCTCAACCTTAACAAATTGAAGAAAAGAATGGAGGAGCACCTCTGGATCCGCTCGGTTAAATTGGAAAGGCGTTTCCCCCATACACTTATTGTTGAGGCGGAAAAGCAGGTTCCCGCAGCATTAGCGCTTACAGATCGATTTTACTACGTGAATCGATGGGGCGAAATATTCAAGACGGTTTCTGGAACGGACGACAACGATTTTCCGATCATTACAGGCCTTTCCAAAAACAGCTCAAGGGCCCAGGAGCAATTGGACAAGACTATGCATGTCATCACTGTTTTGAAGTCAGAAGATGATCTCTGGTCATTGGAGAAAGTTTCGGAGATCCATCTCAAAAAAGATGGGGAAATATCGCTCTATTTCAATCATCTGAGAGCAGAGATCACATTCATGTGGAACGAATTGGGCGACAAAATGGATGGGTTAAAAAAGGTGGCTGAACATCTGAACCAGTCGGGAAAGATTGACGCCGTAACACATATTAATCTCAACTATGAGGATGGAGCAGTGGTCTCTTTCAGAAACAGCTAACAGACATCCGTGTGGAGCAGAGCGCGACGATCCCTTCTATTCGTCATGCGCTGTGCGACATGTGCGGAGTGAGGTAACGAGGCAATGGCAGGGGATATAATTGTAGGCCTGGATATCGGGACTACCAAGATCTGTGCAATAGTGGGAGATGTTAGCCTTGATGGGGTAGAGATAATCGGCATGGGAAGCCATCCTTCTGAGGGCTTAAGAAAAGGCGTAGTGATTAATATAGAGCATACTGTCAATTCCATTAAGGAAGCGATAGAGGAAGCAGAGACCATGGCCGGGTGTGAAATAAGTTCGGTTTATGCCGGTATAGCCGGAGGTCACATAAAGGGATTTAACACCCCGGGAGTGATCGCCCTGAAAGAAAAGGAGGTAACCAAAAAGGATATCGACCGGGTTATTGAGGCCGCAAGCGCGGTTGCCATTCCCATGGACCGAGAGGTTATACATACCCTTGTTCAGGAGTTCATAGTTGATGACCAGGACGGCATTATGGACCCCCTTGGGATGGCCGGTGTTCGCTTAGAGGCTAAGGTTCATATAGTGACAGGCGCGGTCACATCCGCGCAAAACATTATAAAATGCGCCAATAAGGCAGGACTTGATGTCTACGATATAGTGCTCGAGTCTTTAGCGTCGAGCGAGGCAGTTCTTACAAAGGAGGAGCGCAATATTGGAGCGGCCCTGATCGACTTTGGCGGGGGGACGACCGATATGGCGCTATTTTCCAGGGGCGCTATCAAGCACACTTCGGTTCTGGCCTTAGGCGGGGACAACCTGACTTATGATATTGCTGTGGGCTTGAGGACGCCCAAGTTGGATGCGGAAAAGATCAAGATAAAATATGGGTGCGCGCTTTCATCTCTGATCGGCAGGGACGAGATCATAGAAGTGCCTGGCGTAGGGGGAAGAAAGCCGAGGACCCTTTCCCGGCAAATTTTAGGAGAGATCTTGGAGCCGAGGGTGGAAGAGATTTTTACCCTGATCTACGGCGAGCTTGCCCGTTCAGGCTACCAGGAGAGGGCCGGTTCGGGAGTTGTTGTGACGGGGGGATCTGCAGAGCTTTCAGGAGTAAGCGAAATAGCAGAGCAGGTATTCAATGCTCCGGCTCGAGTAGGATATCCCGAGGGGATAACAGGACTGGCAGACCTTGTCAACACGCCGATGTACGCCACGGCCGTGGGTCTTGTCCTCTATGGCGCCAAAGTAAGCAAGAGAAAGCGAAAATTTCGAATAAGGGATGCAAATATTTTTCACCTTGTTATGTCAAGGATGAAAAAGTGGTTTAAGGATATTGTTTGATGAATTTGGGGATTTACAATTAATTAATCACAAGAAAGGGGGACATTATGAAATTCGAGTTCATCGATGAGGTAGAAAAGGGGAGCTACAACGCCAGGATAAAGGTGTTGGGTCTCGGAGGAGCTGGGGGCAATGCGATTAACAACATGATTAGTTCAAACCTGATGGGAGTTGATTTTGTTGTGGCAAATACTGACTCCCAGGATATTGAACAATCTTTATGCTCTCACAAGATCCAATTAGGCCCTTCCATCACCATGGGCCTTGGAGCGGGGGCAGATCCTGACATCGGCAGGACTTCAGCAGAGGAAAGCATTACCGAAATCAGAGATGCATTGGATAAATCAGATATGGTTTTCATAGCGGCAGGGATGGGAGGGGGAACAGGGACTGGAGCTGCTCCTGTTGCGGCCCGTGAGAGCAGGGAAAACGGGGCTTTAACGGTGGCTGTTGTGACAAAGCCCTTCAAGTTTGAGGGAGAACCGCGAATGCAGAGGGCTATGGAGGGCATCGAGGCCCTCAAGAATCAGGTCGACAGCCTGATTGTTATTCCCAATGAACGCCTCAAGAGCTTGGGTGATACAGCTACGCCTCTCAAGGAGCTTTTCGTAAAGGCCGATGATGTTCTCCTCCAGGCGGTCAAGGGAATTTCAGATCTGATCATGAGCCGCGGCTTTATTAATCTTGATTTTGCCGATGTGAAAAAGGTGATGGAACAGATGGGAACCGCTCTCATGGGGATGGGTAAGGCAAGCGGAGATAACAGGGCATGCGAAGCCGCGCAGAACGCCATAAATAGCCCTCTCTTAGAGGACATCTCCATTGATGGGGCAAAAGGACTTCTCATGAATATAACCGGACCAGCCGACATGACCATGGAAGAGGTTGAAGAGGCCTCCAACTACATTAAAAACGAAGTGAATGATGATGCGGAGATCTTTTGGGGCATGGTCCTTGACGATGACTTAGAGGATGAGGTCCAGGTGACAGTTATCGCCACCGGGATAGATGGCAATTCTAAAGAGAAGGGTCGGAATTATCTCAAGGCCGTTGTTAAAGATGCGACTGAGGCCCCGACCCAGGATTATGATAATGTGGTCAGGCTAAGAGATGTAACCTCTGAAGATGTTGAGGAGGACTGGACGGTGAGGAAGAATGGCGTGAACCTTGACACGCCTACCTTTTTAAGGGATGGAAAGGGTCTGCCTGATTCATTGGAGGCAAAGCCGTGCAAACGCGAGAAAAGGGGGTTTTTCGACAGATTCCGTATAAAGGAAAATCTGGAGTATCCAACCTTTCTGCGAGCGAAAGCCGATTGATTCGGTCTGGGCTGCCTATTGTTTGCCTGAATTTCCCTGAACTTTGAGCCTAAGGTAGCAGGGGACAGACTGAAGGCTGATAGGAGCCTAATAGCCTAATAGTCTACAGCCTAAACAACCTATTTACAGATGAACCCGTGAAGGTAAATTGAGACGTGTCAAGCGACATCATTTCCCTCTATCGAGCCCGGCTTGCGGAGGAAAAGGGAGCTGTAATAAAGGATTGGGGCGGTAAGCTGTCGATTGCCCTTATATACCCTAACTACTACCGCTTGGGCATGTCAAACTTGGGGTTCCAGATTGTTTACCACCTTTTAAACGAAAAACGCCATGTTGTTGCAGAGCGTGCTTTTCTGCCCGAGGGTCAAGAAATGTCCCTCTACCTTCGGTCGGGAAAGCCGCTCCTCTCCTTGGAATCGCAGACCCCACTCTATGAGTTTGACCTTGTGGCCTTCTCTCTCTCCTTTGAAAATGACTACCCCAATGTCCTACATATCTTAGAATTAGCCGGGATTCCCCTCTCCGCAGAGGAAAGGTCAGACCTCAAACCCCTTATTATGGCAGGGGGAATTACCACTTTTCTGAACCCGGAGCCATTATCTCCCTTTGTGGATTTCTTTCTGTTGGGTGAGGCTGAGGCCAATTTAAATGAATTCATAGACCTTTTTTCGGAGTTCAGTACTGACAACGCTACAAAAGAAGAGTTCATTGCCAATTTGGCTAAGAATATACATAGCCTTTACGCTCCCCGTCTTTACCAGGCTGAATACCATAAAGATGGCACCCTTAAGGCATTTATCCCGGCAGGAGATCAGGTCCCTGAAAAAATCAGGGTGGCCTGTTCTGCCGAAGGCGGGTTCTCTGAACAAAGGATGCCAATTTCGGACATTACTACTCCGGATACGGAATTTGGTAACAAGGTCCTGATCGAGTTGGGGAGGGGATGTGGACATTCGTGCCGCTTTTGTGCTGCGGGCTATGCCTATCGCCCTCCAAGAGTCTATGAGGAGTCCCGGCTGCGCGCATCCGTTCTCAAGGCAATGGAGCGATCCCATCAGATAGGTCTCCTGAGTCCCGCAGTATCGGATACACCCGGCATAGAAGATCTGATGGCAATGATCGTCGAGAGGGGAGGCTCCTTTTCTGTCTCATCCCTGAGGGCAGAGACCCTGACACAGGGGCTCCTTGACAAACTGAAATCGTCTAATCAGAAAACGATAACCATAGCTCCGGAAGCCGGCTCTGAAAGGCTTCGAAAGGCAATAAATAAGCGCCTTACAAGAGATCAAATCATTGACACTGTCCGCATGATTTCCAGGACCGGGGATTTTTCTATCAAGCTATACTTTCTCATCGGTCTTCCCACTGAAACGGCCGATGATATAAGCGAGATCACGGAACTTGTAAAGGGAATCAAACACTATATGGTCAGAGAATCTGCTGAGAGGGGGAGGATAGGCCGAATCAAGCTTAGCGTGAACTGCTTTGTTCCGAAGGCTTTTACGCCGTTCCAGTGGTTTCCCATGGAGGAATTGGTATCCCTCAAGAAGAAACAGAAATGGTTGAAGAAGTCATTGGGTAAGGTCGGGGGTATTGATGTGAGCTCGGATATCCCGAAATGGGCCTACGTCCAGACGCTCCTTTCCATGGGAGATAGAAGGGTTGGATCTATCCTGTTGTCAGCCCATAAATTCGGTGGGAACTGGACCAAGGCCCTGAGGTTTTCTGATATTAATCCGGACTTTTTTGTATATCGCCCAAAGGGAATTGAGGAGTTGCTTCCGTGGGACTTCATTGATCATGGCATTTCAAAAAGGCATCTGATCAGAGAACGTAACCTGGCCCTCAAGGGAGAGGAATCGGATATCTGCCGCGTAGGTGAGTGTTATCGTTGCGGGGTGTGCGGCGAAGCAAAATAGAAGTAAACATTCGTAATTCGGGACTCGGCGGTTCGATACTCGATTGTTGAAGAAAGATGTTAGTTGCCAGTGTAATAATAATCCCGCTTACAGCGGGATCAAGGAGTGACGAGTGACGAAGGAAAACAGAGAATTTAACCTTGAGGAGGAACAATGCTTAGACAATTAGTAGTTGGGCCCTATCAATCGAATTGTTACATTTTGGGACAAAAAGAAACAAAAGAGGGTCTTGTGATAGACCCCGGTGATGAGGTATTCCGTATTGTAAAGGAGATATCGGGTTTGGGACTCAAGATCCATTATATCCTGATTACCCACGGGCATATAGATCACGTTGGCGGGGCAAAGGAGTTGAAAAAAATTACCGGGGCCCCTGTATTGATCCACGCCCTCGATTCAAACGGTCTGGGGTTCGAGCCCGACGGCCATCTTGTCGAGGCCCAGGAGATCCATTTGGGGGAATTTAAAATATCTGTGATCCACACGCCTGGCCACTCTCCGGGCGGGGTTTGCTTTTATGCACCGGGAGTGATTTTCACAGGAGATACCCTGTTCGCCGGGTCCATTGGAAGGACCGATTTCCCCGGCGGCAACCATCATGAATTACTGCAGGGCGTCAAGGAAAAAATCTTTCCCCTCGGAGATGATTTGAGGGTATATCCGGGACACGGACCGCACACTACTATCGGCACAGAGAGAAAACATAATCCCTTTTTCAGACATTAAACCCCGATCCATTGTTGACGTTCGGCTCCTATTCGCATATGTTCCTTATCTGAGGTAAAATTGACAAGTGTCCATCCAGAAATGAGATAGTTTTCGCAAGGTCAAGAAAGATGTGGATTTTAACCACAGGAATACATTGGAGTATTTCGAGGATTAAAATTTGAGTCTGACGCTGAGATTGCGGAAAATAGCCATTTATGGATGGGCACTAACCAAATGGAGGCAACAATGAATTTATTCCACATCAAGTCCGAGGAGGAATGGCAACAAATTTTGGATGATCTCTGTGAGGCGCTCAGTATGCCCACAGCCCTTGTCGATCCGCACAGCTTTGTTTTGCAGGAAAGCGGGGAACGACACGAGCTTTGTAAAGAGATTCGAGCCAATAAAGAATCGTTGATAGGGATATGTGCCAAGACACAAAAATTCATGGCAAAGGAGGCGAAGGAAACACAAAGACCCGTGATTGTCGCTTGCGAAGCAAGCATGTCCAAATGCATGATCCCCGTGTTTTCGGATGGGGAATTCATGGGCTCTGTTGTGGTGTGCGGCACGGCTATCCCTGAAGAAGAGATCTCACCCGCTATGATTGCGCAAAGTATCAATAGAAGCGAAGAAGAAATCAACAGTATGATAAGGCAAATACCGGTTGTGGATAAGGAAAAAGTAGCTGAAGTTTCAAACCGCGTCTTCGATGAAATCCATTCAGATTCAAATACACGGGCATGAAATTTATTGCCGATCTCCACATCCATTCCCACTATTCCAGGGCCACTTCCAAGACCCTTGATCCTGAGCGTCTTTCTATCTCGGCACAAAAAAAGGGGATCGCCCTGATAGGCACAGGGGATTTCACCCATCCCGGATGGATTTCGGACCTCAACGATAAGCTCATGGAGACCGAGGAGGGACTCTATCAGCTAAGGCCTCAGATTCAAAAGGAAATCAGCTCCGAGGTGCCTCCTTCATGCCGGAATAAGACCCGGTTTCTGCTATCAGGCGAGATAAGCTGTATCTATAAAAAAGGGGGTAGAACCAGAAAGCTCCATCACCTCATCCTCATGCCCCACATGTCTTCAGTAATCAGGTTTAATGAAAGATTGGACCGGATTGGAAATATCTCATCCGACGGCAGACCTATCTTAGGGATCGACTCAAGGGACCTCTTAGAGATTGCCTTAGAGACCGATGAGAGGGCCTTTTTGATTCCTGCCCATATTTGGACTCCCTGGTTTTCCCTGTTTGGATCCAAGTCAGGATTCGATGCCGTAGAAGAGTGTTTTGAGGACCTCACAAGCCACATTCACGCCTTAGAGACCGGATTATCCTCTGATCCCCCAATGAACCGATGCCTCTCCGCATTAGACAGATACGTATTAGTGTCCAATTCCGATGCCCACTCCCCAGGAAAGTTAGGGCGGGAGGCCAACATGTTTGATACGGACCTGGATTATGACCACGTGATCCGGGCTATGACCGATGGAAGGGGCTTAGGGGGCACCATTGAGTTTTTCCCTGAGGAGGGAAAGTACCATTTAGACGGTCATCGCAAGTGCAAAGTAAGGCTTGAACCGGAGGAGACCATTGAGTTGGAAGGGCTCTGTCCTGTATGCCGGCGACCATTGACCGTGGGTGTCCTCAACCGGGTATACCAGCTTGCAGACCGTGATGCCCCTCTGCTTTCCAAGGATTTTGTCAGTCTCATCCCCTTGCCTGAAGTCCTTTCAGAACTTTTAGGCTGTGGCCCTGCAACAAAAAAAGTGACGGGCTTTTATGAAAGGCTTATTTCACAGGTAGGCCCGGAGCTTGAGATCCTGATGAATGTTCCGCTGCCCAGGCTAAGACAAGCAGGCGGGCCTGTTTTTGCAGAGGCCGTGGGGAGAATGCGGCGTAAGCAGGTGATCCGTGAAGGGGGGTATGATGGCCAGTTTGGCGTCATGCGTCTTTTTGAGGATTCAGAAAGGGGGGTGTTCGAGGCGGTTAATAAAAAGTTGACTTTCACTTTTGAAACTGGGTAGTGTTATAAACGTATTATACCGGTTGCAATGTATTTATAAGAGCTTTCTTTGCCCAGGGGCTGTTTTCCCCTCTATTAATCATCATCTTGGAAATTCTGACATGGGAGTGGTTATTTCTATCGTGAGCCAGAAGGGTGGTGTGGGGAAGACTACCACGGCCGTCAATCTTTCAGCGGCTTTAGCCGCTGCTGAAAAGGAAGTCCTGCTTGTTGACCTGGATCCACAGGGCAATGCCACATCAGGTTTGGGTATTGACAAGACGAAACTTAAGAAAAGCATATATCATGGAATTATTGGGGATGCTGATCCATGTGAAATAATCACAGAGAGTAGTATTGAATGTCTCAAACTACTTCCGGCACGCATGGAACTCTTCCGAGCCGAGCTTGAATTGATGTCAAGGCCTGACAAGGAAAAAAGGCTCCTGAACTTTCTCGCTCACCTCAGGGGGACCTATGAATATATCCTTGTGGACGCACCCCCGTCATTGAGTCTCCTGACATTTAATGCTATCACTGCGGCCGATTTCTTGTTGATTCCACTACAGTGCGAATTTTACGCCTTAGGGGCTGTGTCCCAAATGATACAAGTCGTACAAGTCCTCAAAAGAAGGCTAAATCCACGTCTGAGAATAGCAGGCATACTGCTGACCATGTTTAACCCAAAAGAAGACAGCTGCCTGCAAATTGCAGAATCTGCGCGTGAGCAGTTTAGCAATATGTTGTTCAAAACAATAATCCCGGAAAACAGTGACTTAAAAAATGCTCCTGCTCATGGGGAACCGGTTTTGCTCCAAGATATAAGGTCTCCTGGCTCCAGGTGTTATTTTAATCTGGCAGAGGAGATATTGAATCTGAGCCATTAAAATACCTGTAGACTAAATCCCCTCTGGGTCTGGATTTTTACGATTGCGAGCGTTTTGCGAAAGGAGTTCTCGGCATGAAAATAGCAAATCCTGAGATAATAAGAAAAGGCGAACAGGAATTTATCAAGGCCATAGCGTCTAACCTTGATTGGGACGTCATCAAGGAGATCTTCAGGAAGGAGCATAACCTCGAGCTTGAGGAAGCTGTCAAATATAAAGATGCGAAAATTAAAATCTGTGACAATCGTATCGCGTTTTCACTGGATTTTGATGTGAAGGTAAGACTTTCTGTCCAATTAGACAGAGATGGGAACTATATTTCAGTTGAAAGCCCTGGTGTTGTTCATAAATCTTCGAAGGGAGAAGATGAACATCTGGAAGGAGAGGGTTTGTCGGATGTTGATAGTGAGGAACTGGAAGCATCTGCAGGAAACGTAGAAAGGCAGATTGAAACAGAAGAATTACTCTCAGATGAATACGAAAAGGCTTTGGAAGAGATAGGTTCTATAGATACGAATTAAGGGCTCGCTCAAAAACAACTTTATTTTTTTACCTCTCAGCTTCATTTCTGCCTAACGTGGAGATGCGAGATGACAGGTTCTTCCTTTGAGAAACAGATCACTTCATTTCCTACCATCAATAGGTATTGACGCATTCAATATATTCCGTCCTATCCATTTTGCCGATG
>Ga0190283_1000315_pt1 | contig 26110 bp, 20 predicted proteins | sample 48691801_MG_FD_161669 | JGI IMG/M metagenome (GOLD analysis project Ga0190283, IMG submission 161669) | Hydrothermal vent microbial mat bacterial communities from Southern Trench, Guaymas Basin, Mexico - 4869-18-0-1_MG | ecosystem: Environmental > Aquatic > Marine > Hydrothermal vents >...
CGGCTACAAGCGAGGCCGGCTACAAGCGAGGTCGGCTACAAGCGAGGTCGGCTACAAGCGAGGTCAGCTACAAGCGAGGTCGGCTACAAGCGAGGTCGGCTACAAGCAAGGTCGGCTACAAGCGAGGCCGGCTACAAAAAAAGGCAGCTATAGTCTTTATTAAAAAATCGGGTGTCTTTTGTTTTCGTTAGTTTTTGAAAACGGAATCAACAGCATCTATGAATCCTTGCGCCATTTTGTCGTAAGTCCAGTTTTTTATTTTTTCTCGCGCGGCGTTTGAAATTTTGATTTGTAGTTCTTCACTTTCCAAAACTTTAGAAATCGCATCAGCAAGTTTTTCGGGATTTTTTTCCGGAACTATAAAGCCGGTTTTTTCGTTTTCAATTAAACCGCCGGCAGCCGCGCCGACGGCGTCGGACGCTATCAAAACACAATTCTGGTTCATGGCTTCATTGACTACGAGCCCCCACGGTTCTTTGAAAAACCGGGTTGTCACAGAAGGCACAAGAACTATATCCGCGATGTTATAATATTTGTAAAGGTCGGCATTATACACGTAACTCAAAAAAAGAACGTTCTCTAATTTATTTTCTTCGCAATAACTTTTTAAATTTTCTTGTTCCGGCCCTCTGCCAATAATTATCAATTTACAATTATCAATTTGCAATTTGCAATTAATCGCTTGAAGCAAAACATCCACTCCTTTTTCTTTCTGCAGCCGGCCGACAAAAAGAGCTATTTTACAATTTTCCGCGCTAAGCTCCCGCAGCAACTTATTCCTTTCAGAATCTTTAACTTCTTTATTATAAAGTTCGTTGTCGGCAGTGTTTTGCGCGACAAAAATTTTGTCTTTGTCAACTCCGATGGAAATTAGATAATCGCGAACATGTGTTCCGTACCCCACAACCGCGTCAGAATGTTTATAAAAAAATCTAATTAGCGGGAAAGTGATTTTGTGAAAAAAAGTTTGGGGGTGGTTCCAGAAGCCTGTCCATAAAATTATAGGTTTTCCGCGAAGCTTGGCAATAATAAAAGAAATAAGCACGGCAAATTTCCCGCTCACGCCCTGGACAAAAATGTCGTAATCATTTGACCATAACTCTTTTGCCAGGTTGAACATTACCTTAAGTTTTGAATCCGAGCCCGCGCGCAACGGAACGACAGCAACTTCATCGCTGCCGTGAGGGTTAAGCGACTCCCAGTTTTTTTCCGAGGCATCGGAAAAGAACAGGAATTTCGCGCCAATTTTTTCCGCGAGAATTTTATATAACTTCACGCGGTAAAAAGGACAAAAGTTTGTAATGAAAGCAGTATTCATTTTTAGACAAAGGACATTAAGGACTTAAAAGACAAATTCCCAAATTTCTATCAAACATATCTTCTAATTTCCCCGAGGGATTTTCTTCGTTTTTCTCTAATAGTTTCGTCCAGGGGATAGCCCAGACTTATCAGGACATCAATTTTCGCGGATTTCGGCAAGTTTAATTCTTTTTTAACTTTCTTTTCGTTGAACCATCCAAGCCAGCATGTCCCAAGCCCTTCTTCGGCCGCCTGCAAAACAAGATGCTCGCACGCAATTCCAACATCAATTAAACTAAATTGCGAGCCTCTGAAATAACTTCCGAGAGCCGCCGCGAATAAAGAGCGTTCAGTAATTACAGCTATCAATACGGGCGCCGATTTCGCGAACGAACACATAGAATATATACCGCCAAAAGCGGCATCAGCTACTTTCCGTTTGATTTCTTTGTCATCAATGACAACAAAAGACCATGGCTGGGAATTGCAAGCCGAAGGCGCCAACCTCGCTGCTTCTATGCAGCGGTCAATAACTTCGCGTGGCACCGATTCCGGCTTATAACTCCTAACACTTTGTCTTTTAGAAACTAAGTTAAGAAATTCCATAGTAAAAAAATGAAGTATTGGATTAATTTCACAGAAAAAATATTTTTAATTTATTATAGCACCAAAAATCAGAATTTCGACACACTTTTTAGCCCGAAACGCCGATGGCAATCGGTGGCTGCAACAGCATTGCAATTTGTTGCCGGATTTAGGCGGTTTATACTTTTTTCAAAACCATGGCTGTCCTGCAGGGAAGGTAAATTTTTAGAATATCTCTGCGGGTGTTATTTTCTATAACCGGAATAGTTGAGAATTTCTGCTTATGTTTTATTCTTTCAAAGCCGCCAAACCGTTTTTCATCCGAGTTAAGGATTAAAGAATATTTTCCGGGAAATACTTCTATACCGTAATCAACAACAGAATGGGTGGGGTGAAAATTGAAAACGAAAATAAAATTATTTCTTTCAAAGCATAGAATTTTATCATTATTGTTAATTTGCAGTAGCCTGGGCTGTCGTTCCCCAACAATTTTTTCTTTCTTGATTAGAGAAATAATTTCGCGGTCAAAATCCGCGAGAAAATGATATTTTAGTTTTTTGTTGTCGCGCAAAGACCACTGCCTTCTTGCATAATGATAAGACCAGTTATTGCCTTCACGTGGGAAATCCACCCATTCCGGATGTCCGAACTCATTTCCAATGAAGTTCAAATATCCATGCCCGGCGGCTGCGAGAGTTGCCAGCCGGATAATTTTATGAAGGGCTATTCCCCTGTCAACAAGGAGATTTTCATCGTCCACGCCCATAGAGTCATACATATTAGCGTCAATCAGTTGGAAGATAACAGTTTTTCCGCCAACGATTGCCTGGTCATGGCATTCGACATAACTAACAACTTTTTCTTCCGCGCGGCGGTTTGTTAGCTCATGCCATATTCCGTTCATGTCCCAGTCATCGTCGGAAACATTTTTCAAAAGTTTGAACCAATGGTCGGGCACACCCATAGCAAGCCGGTAGTCAAAACCGCAACCGTGCTCTTCGAGCGGGGCGGCCAGGCCGGGCATTCCGCTAACATCTTCCGCGATAGTAATCGCGTCGGGCCTGACAGAATGTATAAGTTTGTTCGCCAGCGCAAGGTAGGCAAGCGCATCGTCATCAACCGACCCGTCAAAATATTTTTCATAAGAATCGAAAGCAGAACCAATTCCGTGATGGTGGTACATCATGCTTGTAATTCCATCGAACCTGAAACCGTCAAGCTTATATTCATCAAGCCAGAACCTGCAGTTTGAAAGCAGGAAATGCAAAACTTCGGATTTGCCGTAATCGAAGCATCTTGAGTCCCAGGCATCGTGGTCGCCGCGGGGTCCTTCATGAAAGAACTGGTAATAAGTGCCGTCAAATTTTGAAATTCCTTCGATTTCATTTTTAACGGCGTGGGAATGAACAATGTCCATAATTACGGCAAGGCCTGCTTTGTGAGCGGCGTCTATCAGCTCTTTAAGTTCGTCGGGAGTACCGAACCTTGATGAAGCGGCAAAAAAGTTTGAGACGTGATATCCGAAAGACCCGTAATAAGGGTGTTCCATGATAGCCATAAGCTGAAGAGTATTGTAACCCGCTTTCGCAACTCTCGGCAAAACATTCTTTTTAAATTCTGAGTAAGAACCCACGCCGAATTTTTCCTGAGCCATACCCACATGGGCTTCATAAATCAAAGGCGCTTCCGCGCGTCTTTTAAATTTAGGGAGTTTCCATTTGTATGGCCTGCTGGGATGCCAGACCTGCGCGCTGAAAATTTTCGTGTAATCGTCTTGGACAACACGGCGCGCGTAAGCCGGGATTCTATCTTCTTCGCCGCCTTCCCAGCACATTTTCAGCCTGTAAAGGTCGCCATGCTTCAAGGAATTTTCAGGAAGTTTAATTTGCCAGATGCCTGAGTCGTCGATCTTAGTCAGCAGATACACATCATTTTTCTCCCAGCCGGAAAAATCACCGATAAGAAAGATGGCTGTCGCGTTGGGCGCCCATTCCCTGAACACCCAGGCGTCTTCAGTTTTATGAAGGCCGAAATATTCGTGGCCGGAAGCGAAATCTTTTAAGGAAGATTTTCCTTCGGTAAGTTTATTCTCAACCCGCAAAAAATGACGATAGCGGTCGTTGATTTTTCTTAAGTACGGCTTAAGAAAAATATCATCAGATAGTTTCGAAGCAGGAGCAGGCATAATAAAATTGTAAATCAAAAATTAATTAATAAGCGGGCGGTTCAACATTTTTTCGTAAATATTAAAATATTTTTTCGCTGTTTCAGAATGGTTGAACCTTTTTATTCCATCAGCCATAATTCGTGAAATTTGTTTTTCCTTAATATTCGGAGCGAGCTTATAAAACCGCATGGCTTCGTCAATAGCCCACAGCAATCCCTGGCTGTCAAAAACATTAAAAGCAAAGCCATTGCCTTTATTTTTGTTTACGTTAAGATGCGAAACAGTGTCATGTAAGCCGCCTGTATCATTAATAATTGGAAGCGAACCGTAAATTGCGCCAATCATCTGAGGCAAACCGCAAGGCTCAAAAAGTGAAGGCATAAGGGTAAAGTCAGAAGCAGCAAACCCGTGTCTTGACAATGCTTCGTCAAAATCACAAACAGCAACTCTTTCGTGAAAATCGTGCTGCCTGACAATGTTATGAAAAACAGGTTGATAAGAACCGTTTGCAACAATTACAACCTGCAATTTATCATTCCAATATTTAGACACAACATGATAAAGCGACTGGGCGAAAAGGTCGCAGCCCTTTTGAATCGGGTCAAGCCTTGAAGGCCAGAAAAAGATGGGAGCGTTCTCGTCAACAACCAGCCCGAGCCGCTCCTGGAACTTAAGTTTATTTTCCATTTTACCTTCAAGATGGTTTTCCGGGCCGTATTTTTTTGGAATTAAATCATCAACTGCAGGATTATATTTAGGGTCGGGAGCATTCAAAATGCCGTCGGCGCAGCCGGAAATTTTCTTTGCGGCAATTTCGTGCCTGATCGGATTGGAAATAAAATTGTGCTGGCCATCGACAATCTCATTAAGAAAAGTAGGGCTTACGGTATTAATGAAATGGGAGGCGAAAATTCCGCTGGCAAGAAAATCTACAGCGTTATTAGTTCTGGTTTCTTCATAATTAAACGGAGGCCTTTCATAGTAAAGATTTTGCCAGAAAAGCGCGGCGTCTATGCCGGTGTTTTCAATTCTTTCAAGTGTTACTCTTTGAGAATGCAAGTTATGAAGAGTGCAAAGAGCAGGAATCCCAAGCCGCCTCGCGTAAGCAGGAATAAGCCCCGTCATCCAGTCGTTGCAATGAATCATATCCGGATTAACTTTCGGAATGATATTATTAATCACTTCGCGCTGGAAAGCAAGCGCGGCAGCAGGATCCTCTAATTCATAATCGGAATAAACAGCATCCCTGTAATAAAAAATTCTGTCTTCGGCAAGGTGGATTTTATCGTCTGAAAGTTTGCTTTTATATTTCCGAAGCTCTTCATTAATAAGTTTTCCAACATCGACATGGAACATTCTCCTGTAATGCGGCAGTGCAACATGGACATCTGCGCCCAAGTCATAAAGCGACGAGACAAGTGAAGCGGAAACATCAGCCAACCCACCTGCTTTTGCTTTAAGGGTATTGGCCATGTTACCCATTCCCTGAGGCAGATAAGTTATTTCAGGTGTAACGATAAGAATCCTGGGATTCTTTTTTATCTTCCAAGCGTGTTTTGCAGCCATGATAAATTATTGGATTATTGGATTATTGGGGTATTGGATTATTGGGGTATTGGAGTATTGGATTCCCATAATTCCATCACTCCATTTTTCTACTCCGCCCATTTGAGAAAGGGAGGAATGCTATTTTTAAGTTCTAAAGCTTTTGGAATTATTCTTGCCGAAAACCCGTACCTTCCGGTTTCCGAGCACTTAAATTTATATTTGAAAGTAAATTTGCCGTCTCCCAAATCTTCCGCAGGTTCCATGATCCCGCAGCAACTGATTGCAATCTTGTTATTGAAATCAACCCTGCCATAATAAATTTGAACTTCCACATCATCGTGAGACAACCCGTCAAGATAAGCTTCAGCAGTAAGCTCAAAAGAATCTCCAACATAATTTTTTGAAAATTCTTTATCAGCTGCCGGGGACGATAGTTTTATTTTACTCCAGGAAGTTTCTAATTTTTCCCTATAATTAACAAAGTCACGGATTATCGCGCAATTTTCTTTTACAGATTTAGAGAAATTTTCTTTCGCGTTTTTATAGAACATCGTGTTATAGTCAGCCACCATTCTATTACTTGTAAAACAATGAAAAGTTTTACTTATGGAGTCTCTCATCATCGCCACCCATTTTTTGGAAAAATTTCCGGATTTTTTATAGAAAAAGCACGGGATAACTTCATTCTCAAGAGTATTATACAACGCCTGGGCTTCTTTTGTATCCCTGTATTCCGGATTGTCATAGTCTTCACCGCTGCCGATTGCCCAACCGTTTTTGCCGTCAAAACCTTCGTTCCACCAGCCGTCAAGAATACTAAGGTTAAGCACGCCGTTAGCAGCGGCTTTCATTCCCGAAGTGCCGCTTGCTTCGCGGGGGCGCTCCGGCGTGTTCAGCCAAACATCGACTCCCTGTACAAGCCTTCGAGCCAGCCTGATATCATAATCTTCCAGGAAAACAACTTTGCCGGAAATTTCCGGGTCTTTTGAAAATTCCACTATCTTTTGTATTAGGGCTTTTCCTCCTTCGTCAGCAGGATGCGCTTTCCCGGCAACAACTAATTGAACAGGCTGTTTTTCGTTGGTTAGTATCTTCTTTAACCTGTCAAAGTCCCTGAAAATTAAAGTAGCGCGCTTGTAAGTCGCAAAGCGCCTCGCAAAACCAATTGTAAGAGCTTCATTAGACAGAACATTGTTTGCTTTTTCCACCTCTCCCGAAGAGGCGTTTCTGTTCATGCATTGAATTTCCGCTCTTTCTCTTACAGTTCTTACAAGCCTTGCTTTAGAATGTGTATGAGCCAACCATAATTCGTTGTCAGGAATTTTATTGATTGAGTTCAAAACTTTCTGTGTGCCGGGAGAGTTTTGCCACGCTGAATCAAGGTATTTATTAAAGAGTAAAATATTCTCAATAGACAGCCAGGAAAGATGATGTATCCCGTTTGTAATATGGGTTATAGGAAGCTCGTCTACGGGTAGCCCGGGCCACAGATAAGACCACATATCTCGCGCGACTACCCCGTGAAGTTTGCTTACCCCGTTGCAATATTGAGCAAGGTTAAGCCCGAGAACAGTCATGGAAACTTCATCAGTTTTTCCGGAAGCCGAAGCAGGCTGGCCCCGGGAAATTACTGTTTCCGCGGGAATTCCCAAACTCTTTTCCAAAGCTTTAAGATGCGGAAGAATAAGCTCTTTTTTGAAAACTTCGTTGCCTGCAGGAACTGGTGTATGCGTGGTAAAAACCGTAGACCTGCGGTTTATTTCCAAAGCCTCTTCGATGCTGATATTATATTTTTTTATCAAACCGGAAATCCGCGCGAGGCCAAGAAAAGCTGCATGCCCTTCGTTCATATGGCAGACTGAATAGTTTATACCGACTTTTTCAAGCATTTTAATCCCGCCAATGCCGAGAAGAATTTCCTGCCTTATCCTCATTTTTCTGTCGCCGCCGTAAAGCCTGGCAGTTATATCTTTAAATTCGGGAGGATTTTCCGCCAAGTTTGAATCCAGAAAATAAAGAGGAACCCTGCCCACATTTAATTCCCAGACCGCCGCTTTGAGAACGCCTTCCGGCAATTCTACAGAGATAATTATTTGGTTGCCGTTTTTATCTGCCACCTCTTTAATCGGAAGATTATAGATTTCAGAAGCAGTGTATTTTTCCTGCTGAAAGCCATCGTTATTTAAATATTGGGTAAAATATCCCTCCCTATACAAAAGGCAAATCCCCACTAAAGGAATTTTCAAGTCTGAAGCGGATTTTAAATGGTCTCCCGCAAGAACGCCCAACCCCCCGGAATATAATTTCAAGCTTTCATGAATACCGAATTCCAGCGAAAAATAGGCCGTCACCGGTTCTTTATTCGGGGTTGTCCAAACCGCTTCTTTTTCGTACATTTCCTTAACCCTGTTAAGGTGTTTCATAAAACTTTCGTCAACTGCAAGAGCGTCAAATCTTTCTTGCGAAACAAAATTCAAAAGTTTAAGAGGATTGGAGTTGGCTCCTTTCCAAAGCGCAGGTTCAATCCTTTTAAAAAGTTCTATAGCGTCTAAATTCCAGCACCACCACATATTCCTTGAAAGCGTTTCAAGGAAATTCAAGCTTTCGGGTATTGACGCCGATACATTAAATAATTGTAATTTTTTCATAATATCTATTCGACCGTTATTATACTATTAATTGTGCCCATACTGTTTGGCTGCCATTCGTCGCAATTAGGGTCCACGCACCAAACTCCGTTAATTATAAGTTTATATTCGTGCCTGCCTTTAGGCAAAATTATCGAAGCGCTATACACATCTTTAAACTTGCGAAGTTTGATTTCTTTTGGATTCCAGTTGTTAAATGAGCCGGCAACAAAAATTTCGCTTCCGGCATCAGCCTGAATTTGGAATCTTACGAGTTTTTCATCTTTGCCGGGTTTCTTTTTCACAGTTTTTGCCGCCTTCTTCGCTGCTTTTTTCACTGTCTTTTTTTCTGTTTTCTTAATAGGTTTCATTTTCTTTTTTAGTTTTAATTTTATATTCGTAATGTTACACCTTTTTGTCAATAAAAAAGTAAATTTGATTTCGGCACAAATCAAATTATATTCAATTTGAATTTATTCCAGCGCTATTATATCAAATTTGTATTTTTAAATAAACGGCACAGTTCAGTCATCCCCCATGCTTGTGCACAGCACCCTTTTAACACGTGCGGAAAATCTCCGTCAGTTATTTCCGGAACTTGTAAAACACAACCTTTTTCCAAAATATTTTTGCTGCTTAGAAGAATTGATTTCGCGGTTTCCTCCGCTTCTTCGCCATAAGTTACCAAAACCGCCTCAGCGTACGACGGGAACTGCCATGTCCAGGCTGTGCCGTTGTGATACGCTGGTTTGCGCCGGGTGTCTTCGTCGCCTGAATATTTTCCCCAGTATGGACGTTTAGGATCATTTAACAGCCTGCCGTCATGGCAAACCGGCAACTCATTTTCCACTGGCAAATCCGCAAGGCTTCTTATCGCGCCTGGAACCAGCAACTGCTCTGACCCGGCAATAATTTTTTCACACAGTTTTTTGTCCTTCACTGCGCCCAAGGTTATCGCCAGCAATTGGTTCGGCCTAACAGCGTCATCCGGTTTCGCCTGCCTTGCCGGGGTTCCCGGTTTCGCGTACAGGCAATCTGCCAGGCATCCGTTCGGGCTTTTTGTAAATAACTCGGAAATTGAGCTCCTGGCTTTTTCCGCGAGATTTTTATATTTTTCTTTCCCGCTTATTTGAAATAAAAAGTCTAAAGCCGCAACCCACAAAGCCTGGATTTCAATCGGGTAACCTTCCCGCGGCGTTCCCGCGGGAAAATTTGTGTCCATCCACGTAAAATGCGAAGGGCTGAAAACCAGTCCGCTTTCATCGTCCATTTTTATGCCGTTCGGGGTTCCCTTAACATAATTTTCTATAATAGATTCCAAAACCTGCAGGATAGTTTTTTCGCCGCAATTTTCATTTATAAAATTCCAATTTCCCGTTGCTTTTCCTAAATCAGAACATGCCGTGAAAAACCATAGCGGCGCGTCAGAAGTGTCGCGGTCTGATTGGTCATCTCCCCTTATCATGTTGGGCAAGGTTCCATCTTTTTCATATTTCCCGAACTGTCTTAGGATTTCTTCAGCTTCAGAAACAAAGCCCGCGGAAATTATCCCTCTTAAAGCTATCAAAGTATCGCGTCCCCAGTCCAGAAACCAGGGGTAACCCGCGATTACCGTCAGGGAATCGTCACGCCTGACAATGAATTGTTTTATGGAGTTTTTTAAAAAGGACTTTAAAGACTTTAAGGACCCAAAAGACGAAATATTCTCTTCTGTCTTTTTTGTCTTTTCCGCCCTTTCAGTTTTTTCAGCTTCTACAACAATTTCCAAAGCCTCATCCTCGCAAAGCCCGAAAGAAAAATAGCCTGGGCTGAAAAGATCGGTTTCCGCGTCCAGTCCGCGTTCAGCTTCTTCAGGAAGATGAACCATATAGTTCCATTCCGGCTCACAAACAAATCTTCCTTTTGAGATTTTCATTTCGAGTTTTCTATTTTCCGCGGGCGAAAAAGTAAAACTTATTTCTTCGGATTTTACTGCCGTGGGCCAATCATTTTCCGCACCGTTTATTGCCTTGGTCGTTTCGTGAAAATTCCTGTCTTCGATATCCGGCCGAACAATAATTTTTACAGGTAAATTCCCCGGCAATTTGCAATCGGCATTTTTTGACGATTGAAGCCGACAAAATTTGACGATAGAGATATTTGTGTCTTCAACCAGTTCAAGAGAAATATCTAAATCGACTGTTTTCCCCTGGCCGACCGGAAGCCGGAAACTCCATTTCGCGCAATTGTTTGAAATCTTCTCAAAAGAAATTAAATTGTCAATATTTATTTCGCGGCTAAAGTCGCTGCAAACCACCCACGCTCGGAATCGGGTAAATAAAATGTGCCTGTCAACAGGACAAGACGGGTTCAAGTTAGCGGCGAGAAAAGAATCATACTTACTTTTTAAAACTCCCCATTCTCCGCGGACCAGCGCCATTCCTCCCCGCCCGTTTGTTAAAAGCGCGCAGGCATTTTTTTCCAACACTTCATCTTTTGAATAGCAAAATTTTAATTTCAGTTCTTCTTTCGGAGAAATTACTAAAATTTTACTTTCACGATGCTCTGTTTTTTTATCACTATAAAAGATAAAATTCAGCTGATATTCTCCGGCTTCCGAAAAAGTTTCCGGAGCCAATAAAACAAAATGGGAAGAACCTGGAAGGCTGTTTTCGCATTTTACAACTTTGTCTCCAATAATAATTTTTAGGTTAAAAGGAACTTTACTTTTCAGAAGCAAAAAATGAGACGAAGGAACAACTACTTTTCGATTTAGATCTTGCGGATACTGCCAGTTGGTAATACACAAAGGCGCCGGAAGTTTAAGCGATTCCGCGCAAAATCCGGCTGGATCTTTTTGAAGTTCAGCCAATAAGCGCCTTTTTGGAGCTGTGTTCCCAATATTTTCAGGGGAAGTGATTTGTAAATTAAAAACCTCAAAAATCTTGGCTTTTAGCCTTTGTTCCAGAATAACGTCGCGCGAACCCGCTGCTTCGCGGTTTAATTTAGCAAGGCAAAGCGCTTCACCTGGATTTGTTTTTATGCAGGATAACCCGCCTTTAGTTTCAACTTTTAATTTTTCACCGGAAATTAAATCTAACAAATCTGTTTCAGGAAAATCTTCCGTGCGCCATGAAATAAAGCCTTCGTTTTCATCATCAAGGTTAGCGGCAACTAAAACTGTTTCGTCGGCATTTTTCGTCTCGCGCAGGAATGCTATCCCGTTATGGTCTCCCAGTTGAACCATCCGAAGTCTTGCTCCGGCAAAAAAAGCAGGCTCAGTTATTAAAATTTCATTTAATTTTTTAATAAGTTCTACTTGGTTTTCTTCTGCTCCCCAGTTAAGCGAATTCAATTCATGAACATCAATTTTTTCCGTGGCAAACCATTCGATGCCGGCAGTGATCCCAAATCCTCCGTTTTGTGAAAGAAGCGCGGCGAGGGCCGTCCGCAACTTCGCGTAACACTTAGATTTTGCCGCCAGGCGGTCATTATCATGAGTTTCCGCGAAATTAATTTGCAGGCCTTTTATTTCTGATCGCTCAATACAAGCAGGCAAATAAGATTCGATCTGCGAGCGGTCGTATTGCTGGAAGAGTTCGGAATAAGCCCAGTTAAGATCAGCTTCGGCAAGCAAATTTTCAGTAACGGAAATTTTTCCGCCAAGGCCTTCAAGCAAGAAAATTGTGTCGGGAAACTCTTCGCGGACTTTCGCGACAATATATTCCCAGACGGGTTGCGGAATCATGTAGCCAGCATCGCAGCGATATCCGTCAACTCCTCTTTTGCACCAGAACAGAAAAACACCCGCCATGTGTTCCCATAATTTTTTGTGTTCATAGTCAAGCTCCGAAAGGTCTTCCCAGGTAACGCCCCAGGCGCCCGGAGACTTAAAAGTCCCGTCGGGATTTTTGACAAACCAATCGGGGAAATGGATTTGCAGCCAGGAAGCCCAGCCCGTATGATTTATTGGAATATCAAGAAAAAGTTTTGCCGAGCGAAAATGGACAGCGTCAACAAGCTCTTCAAACTGCTGCATGGGAGTCGCGCTTTTATCGAATTCCGCGTAAGCCGGATTAACATTTTTCAAGTCGAGAACCGCGAACGGGCTGCCGTAAGTTCCCATTTTCGCGAAAGAAGTCGGCACGGGATGAATCGGCAGCAACTGAATATTTCTGAATCCAAGGGTTCCGATTATGAAATCAAGCTCTTTGATTAAATTCCGGAAAGTGCCTGAAAAATTCTGCGCGCTGGAAGCATGCGCTACATTGAATTGTCTGACAAAAGCCGTATAAATAAAATTACCGGCTACACAATCAGCAGGCTCTACTTTTATTTTTACGTTGTTGCCGTCCGGCCAGGTAATTTTTTCTTTTCCTGTTTCGCGGAAAAAAGATTTCGCAGCAAAAACTCCAACTTCGAGCAAAGGCAAAGTTATAGAATATTCACAATCGCTAACTTGATCCATTTTAAAATCATGCCAATCAGCATCGAGCCGCGGTTTTCCTTTTTCGACGCTTTCAATAATTTCCTTGCGCCGAATTATTGCGGAGCCGATATTAGTTCGCAAAAAGGCATCCCCTTTTCGAGGCTCGGAAATTATTAACGAAAAAGTTATCAAATCGCCTTTATAGCAAATGAATTCTTCGTTAGGAGCAGGTATTTGGTTTAGAGAAAGCATACTTTTAAAAATTTATCACTTATTATACCAAATTAGCTTAAAATTTCTACTAAATATCTTTTTTATTTTTTGAATCATAGTTTTTTTAAAAAATACTTGACAAACAAAATTTTTTATATATAATTATTGGCATATGCTATTTATCTTTTAGCTGTAAATGGATTTTTGTTATGCCAAGACCTTGTAAAAAAAGAAGAATTAACGCCAAGTTTCACTTTACTTATTATAAACCAAGAGCTGTGCCTATGCGCAGCTTACAAGAAGTTTGTCTTGATGTTTGCGAAGTCGAAGCAATCAGACTTGCTGACCTTGAAGGAATGTACCAGGAAGATGCGGCGAAAGAAATGGAAGTTTCCAGGCAAACTTTTGGAAATATTATTAATTCTGCTCATAAAAAAATTGCTGATGCTTTAATCAACGGCAAAGCTATTAAAATAGAAAAAATTATTTAACCACAAAAAAAGGAGGCTGTTATGCCAAACTTAGATGGAACAGGCCCAAGAGGCGAAGGCCCCATGACCGGAAGAGCCATGGGTTATTGCGCGGAAAATTCTTCAGAAAATGTCAATCCCAATTTCGGATTAGGAATCGGCCTTGGCCGTGGATTAAGACGCGGGCGTGGAAGGAGCTTAGCGGGACGCGGGATAGGTATTGGAAGAGGATTCAGATGGAAACAAGTTAGAATAAGTCCGGAAGAAGAAAAAAACTTCCTGAAGAACGAGTTAAAAGCGCTTGAATCCGAAACCGAAAATATAAAAAAACGGCTGGAGGATTTGAAAGCGTAAATTTTTCTTTCTCACCATTAATTTGCTACTGCTGCCGTGAAAAACGGCAGCAGCAGCACAACTTAATTAAAAAAATGAAGATAGCTATTACATCAACAGGCAAAAGTTTAGATTCAGCAATTGATTCTCGCTTTGGCAGGGCAAAAATATTTATTATTTTTGATACGGAATCAGAAAACATCGAAACAATTGATAACACTCAAAATCTGAATGCCGCGCGAGGCGCCGGGATTCAATCCGCGCAAAATATTATCAATGCAGGCGCTGAAGTTTTAATAACCGGGCATTGCGGTCCAAAAGCATTTCAAACACTCACAGCGGGAGATGTGAAAGTTTTTTATGCCTCAGATGGTACAGTTGCAGAAGTTATTGAAAAATATAAAAACGATGAATTGGCGCTGGCCGGCAACGCGGATGTCTAAGCCCATTGGTAATGGAATAAATTTAAATTAAAATTTAACTTTAGAATTAAACACAAAATTCATTTTTGGGAAAAATGGATTTACTCCATTATAGACAATATTTAAAAAATTATGCACGAGTACAATATTACAATAGAGTGGAAAGATTCTCTGAACGCAATTATGAAAGATGATTTATTGCCGGAAGTGGAAGTAAACGCGCCTGCGAATTTCGGCGGGCCTAAAGATGTCTGGTCGCCGGAACATTTATTTGTTTCGTCTATTTCTTCCTGCACTATGCTTTCGTTATTTTATTTTGCAGAGCAGAGAAAAGTAAAAATAAAATCATATGAAAGTTCCGCGAAAGGAGTTCTTAAAAAAGGAAATAACGGATTTGAATTTGAAAGTGTGATTGTTGACGCTGAAGTAGAAGTTTCCGACGGGCAAGCGGATAAAATCCCGAAGGCAGCGGAACTGGCGGAAAAATATTGCCTGGTTTCAAATTCTGTAAAATGTAAAGTAGAATATAACGTTTCTATAAAATAATAAACTTTTAATTAAAGGGAAAAAATGAAAATTGCAATACCTACAGCAAACGGAAAACTTGCAATGCACTTCGGGCATTGCGAAAAATTTACAATTGTTAATGTGAAAAACAACAAAGTCGTCAGCATAGATGATGCAGTTCCTCCGCCGCACGAACCCGACGTGCTTCCAAAATGGCTTGGGGAACAGAACGTAAATGTAATCATCGCTGGGGGAATGGGGATTCGCGCGCAAAACCTTTTCGAGACAAATAATATTAAAGTTATTGTCGGCGCACCGGCAGATTCGGTTGATAATTTAGTCGCCGCGTTTCTTGATAACTCACTAGAAACGGGTGATAACGCATGTAATCATTAAATCATAAAAAAAGAGTTTTAATGCTAATCAAATATTGAGCTTGCTCCATTAGTAGCAAAATATTTGTAGAAAAAACGCGAAAAACGCGAATCCGTGCCGTAGGTACGACATATTTTTTTATCGAAACTTTACATTCCGTACCTACGGCACGGTATTTTATGTGATTATTATTGCTACAAATATTACGTCCCTAACGGGACTTAATTAAAAAAAAATATTTTACATATTGAGAATGTTGATATATTATATATTAAATGGGACTCCCCTGCTTGATATTAAGCCATATGTTCCTGAATTTGATTGTCCGACAAATGCTTCTTCGGGCTGGCTTGGCAATCATCGCGAAAAAATAAGTAAGAAAAGATCAGACGGGAGATTTATAAAATGAATGTTTCTATTGCTAGCGGAAAAGGCGGAACAGGTAAAACTACTTTGGCTGTTAATTTAGCATTTTACCTTTCAGAAATAAGACAAGACAATTTTTCAAAAAACGTTACTTTACTTGATTGTGATGTTGAAGAGCCTAATGATCATTTATTCATTAAGCCTGAGAAAACCAGGGAAGCAGACGTTATGGTTTTGCGGCCTGAATGGATCCCGGAAAAATGCACTGCATGCGGCAAATGCGTTGAAAGTTGTCATTACAACGCTATGGCTCTTGTTAAAAACAAGATTTTGATTTTCAATGAATTGTGCCATTCTTGTGGTGTATGCAAAGCTGTTTGCCCTGAAAGCGCGATTAAAGAAGTTCCACATTCCATAGGAAAGATTATTTCTGCCGTTGATGAAAAGATACCTTTTAAATTCGCTTATGGAATTTTAAATATTGGCGAAACTCTGGCCCCGAAAATTGTTAAAGAATTAAAGTCGTGCGCAAATAACGATGGAATAAATATAATTGATTCCTCGCCGGGAACAGGTTGCCCGGTTGTTGAATCTTTAAACGAGGCGGATGTTTCTGTTTTGGTTACCGAACCGACTCCGTTTGGGTTGCATGACTTAAAACTTGCTGTAAAGCTATCGCTGCAAATGAAAATTCCTACCGGAATTGTTATTAACAGGTCTGACGGCAAAGACAAGATAATTGCTGATTTCGCGGAAAAATCGGGTGTGCCGGTTATTGCCAGGATTCCATTTGACAGAAAATATGCCGAAGCATACTCGAAAGGCGAAATTCTTGTAGAAAAATTTGATGAATTTGCCGGTTTCTGTAATGAAATCTATGAAAATGCTTTAAAGTTAAAAAGCGCAGATATGCCCGATTTTATTGATGAAGACATTATCGAATCAAAACAAAAGAAAATTTCATTTGATGGAAAATCAGGCGGCGCTGAATTTTTCAGGGAAATAGCTGTCATAAGCGGTAAAGGCGGAACAGGCAAAACTACTATTACTGCGGCTCTCGCTCAACTCTCGGAAAATAAAATTCTTTTTGACGCGGACGTAGATGCTGCTGACCTGCATTTGCTTTTAAAACCTGAAATTTGTGAAACAGAAAATTATTCTGGCGGTAGAAAAGCAATAATTAATTACGAAAAATGTGTTGACTGTGGAAGCTGCGAAGAAAATTGCCATTTTGACGCTATTATAAATAAAGACGATAAGTTTTTTATTTCCGAAGTTTGCGAAGGATGCGGATTATGTGAAATTGTATGTCCTGTTAACGCAATTACCATGCAAAAAAGCTTGACCGGAAAACGATTTATTTCCAAATCAAATTCTGGTATAATAGTACATGCCGAACTTGGAATTGGCGAAGAAAATTCCGGCAAACTTGTTTCTGATGTCAGAAATTCAGCCGCCCGTCTCACAGACAAACTCAAATTAGAACATATTCTCGGCGACGGGCCTCCCGGTACAGGTTGTCCGGTTATTGCGACCGTTACAGGCACAGATTTAATTTTAGCAGTTACCGAGCCGACTGTTTCAGGCGTTCACGATTTAGAAAGGGTTTTAAGACTCATAAATCATTTTAAAGTAAAATCAGCTATTATAATTAACAAAGCGGATTTGAATCCCGATATGACGAAAAAAATCCATGAACTCGCTGAGTCTGTGAACAGTAAAGTTTTAGCTGATATACCTTTTGACAGAAATGTTCATGACGCTTTAATGGCAGGAAAAACTATTATAGAGCACGGGAAGGGCGATGCGTACGAAATAATCAAAAACTTGTGGAATAAAATTAATTATCTGATTGCAATAACATTATGAAAAATCTTAAACACAAAATCGTAGAAATATCATTAAATCATCCTAAATTTGTAGTCTCATTTTTTGTTGTAATGACTCTCTCCCTTGCTTTTTTCATCACGGGAATTAAGGATCAAATTGATACCGACCCGGAAAACATGCTTGCAAAAGATGAAGCTGTAAGAGTTTTCCATGACGAAATGAAAAAAGAACTCGCGCTCCACGATATGGTTGTTATCGGCGTAACCGATGATGAACATCCCGACGGCGTTTTTAACCCAAATACGTTAAGCAATATTTTCGCCCTTGCTGAGTTCGCGAAAACTTTGACGTGGCAGGATAAAAATAATGCGAGCAATTTCGAAGGAGTTATTGAAATCGATTTAATGGCGCCTTCTGTTGTTGATAATATTGAGCAGGGAAGTCAGATTGGCGAAATAAAATTTGAATGGCTTATGCCAAAACCTCCGGCAACTAAAAAAGACGCGTATGCCATTCGTGATAAAGCGATGCGTCTTCCCTTTTTAAACGGCACGCTTGTTTCTGAAGATGGAAAAGCCATAGCTCTTTATCTTCCGCTTACGCGAAAAGATTTAAGTTATCGTATTTCTCAGGAAATAAAAAATAAAGTTGAAACTTTTTCAGGAACTGAAAAATATTATGTTACGGGGCTGCCGGTCGCGGAAGATACTTTTGGTGTGGAGATGTTCAAGCAAATGGGTATTTCCGCTCCTTTGGCAATGCTTGTAATTTTTCTTCTTATGCTGTATTTTTTCAGAAAATTATCTTTGATAATTTCTCCGATGATTGTTGCTATGATGTCTGTTCTTTCAACAATGGGACTGCTTATAGGACTTGGTTATACTGTTCACATTATGAGTTCCATGATACCAATCTTTATAATGCCGATTGCTGTTTTGGACTCTATTCATATCCTATCGGATTTCTTTGACAGGTACCAAGAAACTCGTGACCATAGAGCAACGCTTTTAAAAGTCATGGACAAACTTTTTATGCCCATGCTTTACACTTCGCTTACATCAGCAGCGGGATTTGCTTCTTTGGCTTTGGCGCCTATCCCGCCTGTACAGGTTTTCGGCATTTTCATAGCTTTTGGAATTATGCTCGCGTGGGTGTTAACGATCACTTTTATTCCGGCATACATAATGTTTATTCCAAAAAAGAAACTGGATTCCTTCGGCGCAGTTGCGCAGGCTGAAAAAAAGACTTTTATGACAAGCGTCCTTCATAAACTTGGATATTTTACCGTCAAATACGCAAAACTTATAATTATTATAACTGTTGTATTTGCGGGAATTGCTGTTTATGGAATAACTAAAATTCAAATAAATGACAACCCGACCAAATGGTTCGCGAAGTCTCATCCTATTCGTGTTGCTGATAAAGTTCTTAACGAACATTTTGGAGGAACTTATATGGCTTATCTCGCTTTGGAACCTGTTAAAACAAATTTAAGTCATGAAGTTTTAATTAATGATTTTAGGATTTTTGCTGACGTAAAATCAAAAAAACTTGAAGAAGAATATCCTGGCGCAAAAAATATTTTCGAAAAGTTAACCGTTAAAGCAGAATCACTTAAAAATGTAAAAACTAAAACTGAACTTTTATCTAACCTTGTGGTTTACGCCGAAAAAATCCCCCTTAAAAAAGGGGGACACGGGGTTGCCAATGACAGCTTCTTAGACGCTTTAGATGAAGTTATATTTGTTTTAGAAGCAAAGCTTCAGGAATCCCGTGATTTATTTAAGCAGCCGCGTGTCTTACAATACATGGAAAAACTTCAAAACCATATTGTTAATGACGAAAAAGTCGGCAAAGCTAATTCACTTGTCGATGTTGTTAAAACTGTTTACCGCGAACTACTTGGCGGCAAAGATGAATATTTTAAGATTCCTGATTCTTCTGCGAAAGTTGCTGAAACTCTTTTTCAGTATCAGAACAGCCATCGCCCGCATGATTTATGGCATTTTGTTACGCCCGACTATAGGAAATCAAGTATTTGGTTTCAATTAAAAAGCGGAGATAATAAAGAGATGGCAAGAATCTCAAAAGAAACAAGAACTTTTATAAATAATAATCCTCCCCCAGTCCCTTTAGATATAAAATGGTTTGGGCTGACTTACATTAATGTTGTCTGGCAGGATAAAATGGTAAGCGGAATGATGCAAGCTTTCTTTGGAAGCTTTTTGATTGTGTTTTTTATGATGGTCGTCCTTTTCCGCTCTGCTTTATGGGGGTTGCTTTGCATGATTCCCCTCACGGTAACCATCGGGTTGATTTACGGAACTGTAGGTCTTGTTGGCAAGGATTACGATATGCCGATTGCGGTTCTTTCTTCTCTTACTTTAGGCTTGGCAGTAGATTTTGCCATTCATTTCCTTGCCCGGGCGAAGAAAATTGTCGGGGAAACAGGCAGTTGGAAAAATTCTATTGAAGAAGTTTTTGACGAACCGGCGCGCGCGATAACAAGAAATGTTATCGTAATTGCCGTGGGATTTTTGCCTTTGCTTGCAGCGCCACTGCTGCCATACAAAACAGTAGGCGTTTTTCTCGCTACTATTCTCGCTATCTCGGGAATTGGCACACTGTTCATTTTGCCGGCATTAATTACTTTATTAAATAAAAAACTTTTTCCTGAAAGTGAAAAGACTGTATTCGCCTGTAAATGCGGAACTTGCGCAATTGCCGGAATAACTCTGATAGCGCTTATTGTCGTTAACTTTCATCGTTTTTTGTCGATTGGATGGACAGCATTGTCATGGATAAGCGGAATTGTTATAATATTATTAGTGTTGGTTTGCTGGTTTTCCGGAAATCGTAATAAATGCAAGTATAAATCTTGATTTTATACGTCTAATCTATAGTAATTTAAATTTATCAAATAATTAAGGAGCTAAAATGAAAACTATTTTATTTTTAAGTTTGATGGCGACAACAGTTTTTGCTGTTCAAACCAACAAAATTCAAAACACAAAAGTTGAAAAGAAACCGGAAATCTCTGTTGAAGAAATCGTAAATAAAGCTAATATAGCGTCTTATTATAACGGTAAATCAGGCCGAGCGAAGACACAAATGGTTATCACAGACAGCCAGGGAAGGAAGCGCGACAGGCAGTTTACTATCTTAAGGCATGATGAGCAAGACGGAGGAGATCAGAAATTTTATGTTTATTTCGAAAAACCCGCTGATGTCCGCCGCATGGTTTTTCTTGTCTGGAAACATCCCGCGAAAGATGATGACAGATGGTTGTATCTTCCTTCGCTTGACTTAGTAAAGCGGATTTCCGCAGGGGACAAGCGGACAAGTTTCGCTGGATCTGACTTTTATTATGAAGATGTTTCCGGCAGGAGCCCTGAAGAAGACAAGCATGAACTTTTAGAAACTTCAAAGAATTTTTTTGTTCTTGACAATGTGCCGAAAGACCCCGGCAGTGTGGAATTTTCACATTATAAAATGTGGATTCACAAAAAAACTTTTCTCCCGCTAAAAGTTATTTTTTATGATAAAAACGGAAAAGAAGACAGAATTATTGAAGCTTTAAAAGTAGAAACTATACAGGGATTTCCAACTGTTGTTAAATCCAGGGTTACAAACAAGAAAACAGGCGGTAATACTGTCAATACAATGTCGGATATTCAGTATGACATTGACGGAATAACTGATAACACTTTTACTGAACGCTTTCTACGCAAAAAACCAAGTGTGATAAGGTATTAAAAATTAATCTAATTGACCTAATTTCTAATTAGGCGTTACTCGAAAAGGATCAACTCCCATAGATTTGCGATTTTCATTGTAGCCGCAGATTGCTATCTGCGTATCCTGCGTAACAATTATTTGCAAATCCTGTATTAAGCGCCAAAAGAATGCTAATTTTATTTTTTTTCGCAAATAGCGCAGATAGCAATCTGCGGCTACATTTGGGTTTGTGATCAGCAACCCTTTTCGAGTAATGCCTAAGTACCGGGGTGGTTCTCTTCTTTTTGAAGAATTCTTGGCAAAAACATGCAAAATCGGAGTAAAACAGGACGTCCCGGACTGTTTATCCGGTGATATACTTATTCGCAATTATACGGCGTAATCAGCATTCGTGGAATAAGCAAGCCGGGACGTCCTGCTTTACACCCTTTTCACATTGCGTTTAATTAACCTAAAAAATGACCAAAAACCAATATTAAAAAAAGAGAGATAAAAACAGAAATTGGAAATTAGACATTGAGATTTGTATAGGTCAATTTAAAAACGTTTAATGCAAAAGTCTCTTTTATTATTAATTTTATTAACTTTTATCGCCATGGCTGAAAATAACAGCGATGGCGAACCTGACTTAGGCTCTATTTTTGGAGAAGAAGTTCAAGAGCCGTCTTCTTTAGAAAAATCTGACGAACCTGATGTTGGTTCTATTTTCGGCGAGGAAGAACAAAGTGATGAGCCGGATTTGGGCGATATTTTCGGTGAAAAAGAATCGGTATCAAAGCAGGAAAAGATTCTTAGCCATGAAAGGCAGTTGCTTGAAAGTGTTGCCGTGGACCATGCTTCTGAAGAGAAATCAGAATTTATTCTCCCGCCGCGCCCTACAAACATTTTTCCTTTAATTTATTATTATCTTGATGCAGGGCCTATTTTTATACAATACTGTTTGAGAAAAGGGCCTGACTCTTTCGCGGAATTTTTAGAAAAGAAAATTGGAATACCTACCCAACATAAAAAATACCCTTTAGAATTAAGCGGGTTTGTTGAAGGACGGGCGGGTGTCCGATGGCAGAAAGATAAATATGAAAGCCAGGCTTCACTTGGAGAGCTTCGCGCGCAATTAGAAGCTCATAAAACTTTAGAATGGGAAATTTTTAAGAACATAAAATATTTGACTTGGGAAGAAACAACCTTTAACTTTAAAGGAGATATTTACGGAGACTTTGTTACAAAGGACTTTATTTTTGATTTGCGCGAAGCCAACATTCACTTTTCGCCTTTTGATTTTGCAGACATAAAAATAGGCCGGCAAATCCTCACATGGGGAACAGGCGACATGCTTTTTATTAACGATCTTTTTCCTAAAGACTGGAAGTCATATTTTATTGGCAGAGACGTTGAATATTTAAAAGCTCCTTCCGACGCTTTAAAACTCAGCCTGTTTAGCAAATGGGTAAACTTAGACGCGGTTTGGGCGCCCGTTTTTAATCCTGACAGATATATTGACGGCCAGAGAATTTCTTATTGGAATCCTATGCTAGACAGACGCGCGGGACGAGATGTGCAAATTTCCACCGATGAACCAAATCGCTGGTTTCGTGACATGGAATGGCATTTAAGGGCATATAGAAATGTTGAACTCTTTGATAAATCTTATCAGGTCGCAGCTTATTATTATAATGGTTTCTGGAAAAGTCCGGCGGGGTTCAACGCGAATAACGGAAATGCTATTTTCCCAAGGCTGACAGTTTATGGCGGAAGCGTCAGAGGGCCTGTCTGGAAAGGCATCGCGAACATGGAGTTTGGATATTACGATTCACGAAAAGACAGAAGAGGAAGCGACCCTTTTGTTGACAACAGCCAGATCCGATGGCTTGCAGGATACGAGCTGAACATGGAACCTTTTCTCGGAAGAACTATTGGAAAAGAATTAACTCTAAGCGCGCAATACTACGCTGAATGGATGATGAATTACGACCGGTACAGACACAATATGCCTTCGGGCATAGACCCGAAAGAACAATACAGACAGGTAGTAACATTGCGCGCTACAAAAATGTTCTTCGACCAGGATTTAGAGCTGTCATTTTTCGCCTATTTTTCTCCTTCGGACATCGACAGTTATCTTCGTCCGCATATCTCTTACAAAATTACTGATTACTGGACAATAGATGCTGGCGCGAATATATTTATTGGAAAAGAACCGCAAACATTTTTTGGGCAATTTGAAAAAGACAGCAATGTTTATTTAGGTTTACGCTTTAGTTTTTGATTTATTATTCAATCATATAAGTTATACAAATGACAAAAATTGTTGATTGTATTCAAATCCCCAATACTTGGAAATCAGTTTTAAGAATAATCTGATAAAATCAGGCGTTTTTTTATTGTCTCCTAATAAAAAAGACACTTGAATTGTACGTTTTCCAAAAAATCCATACCTTTTGGTAGCTTTTTCATTTCAATTAAAATATTGCTTTTCATTCTAAACATCTTGTTTTCTGCGTTTTAGCTTCTTTGGCACGATGACTGCTTAATAACAAAAAACAATTGGCTCCTCGTAAAAATGAGTGGGTAAGCAAGAATGCTGTCATGCGTCTTGTAGCCGACCTCGTTGAGGTCGGAAATAAAAATTCGACTTGCTAAGACTTACAATCCATCGAATTTACCGGAATCCCGGCATTGCGGGACGCATACACCAATTCATAGACCTTTTAGAAAAAGAGGAATTAATAGTCCGACCTCCGCGAGGTCGGCTACAAAAGAAATTCGGGAAAATATCAAATGTGCCAAGACGAACTAATAAACGGATAAATCTTTAGCCTTACCCACTCATTTTTACACAGAGCCAAACAATTATTCTAAAAGACTTCTGCAAAATGAGACTGCGGAGCAGTCAGATGTTTATAGAAAATATGTTATCGAAACAGTTCGACCCCGGCTGGGGTCGAATGCCATTACAAAACTAACAATCTATAAACATCGAACCCCGCCGGGGTTCAAACTGAATTTCAATAAAAAGCACTTCAAATGTCTATTTTGCAGAAGTCTATTATGCTAATTTAAAAAAGATAAATTTATGAAAAAATTATTTTTGTTTTTGGCGATGGTTCTTTAATTGGGCTTGTTGCAATAAATACAAATTTAGCGGCAGCGGCCGGAGCAATTTCAGCTATGGCAATTGTCTGGTCACTGTTTGGCAAACCGGACCTTTCCATGACAATGAATGGAGTAGTGGAGTGATGAAGCGATGGAGTAATGGAATAATAATAATCCAATAATTTTAAGGAGAAAATATTATGAAACTAATTATTGCGTATATAAAGCCGGAAAAGCTTAATGATGTTAAACAAGCTTTATTTAAAAAAGAAGTAAGAAAAATGTCTGTAACGAATACCCTTGGATGCGGGCAGCAAGGCGGATTTCATGAAACTTACCGCGGGGTCGATATCGAAGTACATCTCCTGAAAAAGGTTCGTCTCGAAATAGCGGTGAACGATAATTTTGTTACCGATACTGTATTTATAAAACACTTGACAACGCGGATGTTTTGTGTTACAATTTCCTAAAACGTAATACCGAGGAGGTTTTTATGGCAAATTTAGTCAGATTCAGTGTGTCGCTTGAAGAAGCTCTCTTATCTAAATTTGACAAAGAGATAAAAAAGGAAAATTACCCTACTCGTTCCAAAGCAATTAAAGACTTAATCAGAGAAAGACTGGTAAAAAAAGAATGGGTTAAAGGAAAAGCTATAATGGGCGCGATTATTCTGGTTTATGACCACCATAAAAGAGCGCTTGCAAATAAGTTGACTGATATTCAACATGATTTTCATGATGCCGTTATTTCTTCCCAGCATGTTCATTTGGACCATGATAATTGTCTTGAAGTTGTCATAGTAAAAGGAAGCTCAAAAGAAGTTGAAGAACTTGCGCGAAAATTAAAAACAACTAAAGGAATAAAGTATTGCTCATTAAATATGGCGACGACCGGAAAAGAGATTTAGTAATAATATTGCGGCAGTCAAAAGACTTCAGCCGCAATTTTTTCAGAGTTGTAGTAACACGAATATTATTTTCATAATATTAATAACGGAGAAATATAATGCATATACCAGATGGATTTTTAGATGCCAAAACCTGGATAACTTTAACTGCTGTTTCCGGGGTAATAGTAGGAATCGCCTTAAAACAAACCGGCAAAAAATTCGGCGAAAAACAAGTGCCAATGATGGGCGTAACCGCCGCTTTTATTTTTGCCGCCCAAATGCTTAATTTTCCCGTGGCAGGCGGAACATCAGGCCACTTCATGGGCGGAGTGCTTGCAGCAATTCTGTTAGGACCGTTTACGGCTGTTTTGATAATGGCAATTGTGTTAATTATACAATGCCTGATTTTTCAGGACGGAGGGCTAACTGCTCTCGGCGCAAGTATTTTCAATATGGGGTTAATAGGTTCGGTTGCCGGTTACTATATTTACCTTGGATTAAAAAAATTAATAACCGGCGCAAAAGGAAATCTCATAAGCGCTTTTATCGCTGCCTGGCTGTCAATAATTCTTGCGTCCGCAGCCTGTTCCGTTGAATTGGCTATTTCGGGAACAGTTCCACTTAAAACTTCTTTGATCGCAATGACAGGGGTTCATGCTTTAATCGGCATCGGGGAAGGATTTATTACTGTAGTTGTAATAAGTTTTGTCTCAAAAACACGGCCTGACTTATTAAAACTTGAAAAAATATAAGGAAAAAAATATGAAAAAAATTATTTTAGCAGGTTTATTTATAGCTGTTGCAATTGCAATGTTTTTATCACCGTTTGCATCATCGCATCCGGACGGCCTGGAAAAAGTAGCTGAAGACAAAGGATTTTTGCATAAAGGTGAAAGCGCCGAACTTTTCAGCGCGCCAATTCCGGATTATGAAATGCCGGGCGTAAAACAGGAAAAAATGGCCGTGTCCCTCGCGGGAATTATTGGAACTCTTGTTACTTTTTCAGCCGCTTATGGAATAGGGTATCTTATGAAAACCCGCAGAAAAGTGTAGTGTCATGTCAACAATGAAAAGAAATATAATCAAAACCCAATGTAAGCGCAGCTGGCAAGCTGAAGCGCAGCTGGCAAGCTGCGGCTACAGAATGCAGATCAATGGAAATTGGTGGGGGGCTCTTTTATTTATCATTATAAAACATAATTTTGTTCAACCTTTTTTGTAGCTGACCTCGCTGAGGTCG
>Ga0190283_1000320_pt1 | contig 25992 bp, 21 predicted proteins | sample 48691801_MG_FD_161669 | JGI IMG/M metagenome (GOLD analysis project Ga0190283, IMG submission 161669) | Hydrothermal vent microbial mat bacterial communities from Southern Trench, Guaymas Basin, Mexico - 4869-18-0-1_MG | ecosystem: Environmental > Aquatic > Marine > Hydrothermal vents >...
TGTTTGATGTTTGATGTTTGATGTTTGATGCTTGATGCTTGATGCTTGATGTTTGATGTTTGATGCTTGATGTTTGATGTTTGATGTTTGATGCTTGATGTTTGATGTTTGATATCTGAGTCATTCGGCTCGACTTTCAACTTTTAACTCTTTTAACTTTCATTTAAGGAAAACCATGCGATGATGATCAGATCAAATTCTGAAGAATTAATCAGAAAAAGTATCGCCCGGTTTGTGGATAATGAACTCATCCCCAAGGCGCAGGAGATAGATGAAAAAGGCGAATTCCCCGTTGAAATGCTCCGGGAAATTGCAAAGATGGGGGTTTTTGGGATCAGGTATCCAAAAAACAAAGGCGGTGCGGGGGGAAACAACACGCTTTACTGCATCTTGTGCGAGGAGTTGTCCCGGGGCCTGGTGAGTGTGGCTGCGATAACGGCCATGCAGTGCCTTATGGGAACCAATTTCCTGTTTCATTTCGGAACAGATGAGATGAGGGAAACATATTTTCTCCCTGCAATGAGAGGAGAAAAAATCGCCTGTTTCTGCCTTACCGAACCGGAGGCAGGCTCGGATCTCGGGGCCGTCAGCACTTCGGCAACAAAGACGGAAGACGGATATGTGATCAATGGAATGAAAACTTGGGTAACCAACGGCCCTGTGGCAGATTTTTACACGGTGCTGTGCCAGACAGACCCTGCTAAAAAATTCAGGGGGTTAAACTTCTTCTTCGTGCCCAGAGACACACCTGGGCTTTCGGTGAGCAAACCATTTCAGACGGTGGGAACACGGACCACCATGCTCTCGGAAATCGCTTTTACTGATGTTCATATTCCCGCGGAGTATCGTCTCGGCAAGGAGGGTCAGGGGTTGAGCAATCTCCTTTCCATTCTTTCGGAGATAAGGTCAATGACAGCAGCACTTGCCATTGGCCTGCAACGGGCGGCTCTTGATGATTCCATCCGTTATGCGCGTGAACGGACGCAATTCGGGAAACCGATCAGCAAATACCAACTGATTCAGGCCAAGATCGCCAACATGGCGGTGAATCTTGAAGCCTCCAAGCTGATGACTTACAAGGCCACGAGGATGATTGATAACGGGATTTCGTGCATGACAGAGGCTTCGATGGCGAAATACTTTGCCACCGAGGCCGCGTGCAAAGCTGCGGATGAGGCGACCAGAATTTTCGGAGCGTATGGATATTCTATGGAATATACAGCCCAGAGATACTACAGGGACAGCCGCTTCCTCCTGAACGGCGGCGGAACCCATGAGGTTTTGCAGACAAATATTGCTCGGTGGGTGGGGTTGTAGTATTGTCCGAATCCTGATTCAGGGATTCCCTTTAATCAGATGAATCAGGGTTTCTGAACTGCTGTTTGAACAGATTCATAAGATTCCGCAGATGCGATGATTGAAAATCGTCTGTGAAATCTGCGTTAACCTTCGGTTCAGACGGACAAAACACCATCCCCATCTACACGGATTAGTGATAAGCAAGGATTTCACGCATGAACGGCTGAAAAATCCCTGCTTATCGCTAATCCGTGTAGATGCAGCTCGGAGAGCAGAAGCATCTGACCGCCACTTCACTCCCCCAAATTTTTTTCAAGGCCGGCTGCTCACTCAGCCAGGCCAAAATAAAAAATCTGCTCACCGGGAATAACGCCCGGATCAATCGCAAATCGCATCCTCTCCAGAAAACCACGGTATCCGAGAACGACTGGCCCGTCCCATTCCTCTGAGACAAATGTGGTGCTTTCGAGAGTCAGCTCATTGCCTTGTCCCGGATCCGTGAGCAGGGTGATGCTCACACGATGCAGTTCTCCGAAAATCGTGCCGAGCCTTGTACTTATAGTAAGCGATCTGATCGGCGGCCCCAGCTGGTCTTTAATGTGTGTCAGCACATCTTCTCCGATCACTGACCATTCGGCTCCGGTGTCCAGCAACGCAAAATAATCCAATTCAAAATGCTCTATTCGGCATCGGACAGCCACCGTGACCGGCCATGAGCCTATCTTGGTGATGGCCCGAAATGGCGCGTTGCCGGTACTCCATACGGTGCTGCCTTTATCCGTCTGTCTGAACAAATGTCCCATGCTTTCCTAATCTCCGACCTGAAAGGCCAATATCCCGGCGAGTCTGCCGGATTTTTTCAAAGTGTGATGCAGATCCTTAAGACTTTCATAACTGCCGAGCAGTTCGCCGCTTTTCAGGGCGACCCACTTGCCTTTGTACCTGTCAGCGTTCTCCTCAATCCACAGAATATCCTTCCCGGTATCCCTGTCGGTTGTGGGTTTCCTGACTCTGCCCACCGGCTCGGCCAGCACTTTCTTCCAGTAGTCGAGTTCAGCGGAGATACCGGGCCGGATCGCCGCCACAACCCTGCGGGCCTCCAGGACACGGCTGCTTTCAATCAGATCTTTTATATGTTCGCATATCCGTTCCGCATTTTCAGGTGTGACCTCCCAGTCCGCATGTTTCAATATTTCCGGGGGTTCAGGACGGTTGGCCAGGCGGGCTTTCTCCCTCATCCATGCCAGCCTGGTCTGTGAGCGGGCAAATGCCCTGTCCCGCTGCTCTTCGTCAGGGAACTCTTCCAGCATCAGGGCGGCCACGGCATTCTGTTCAGCATCAGGCAGCGCTCTGATCTTATCTATTGCCTTCTCAAGAAGTTCGTTCATTTTTCTGTCTCCTTATTCGGTTCGGTTCATGTCAGAGGCTCCGGAATCAAGTTCCGGACTGAGACTTCAGCCAGCCTGAAGCCTGCTGTTTATCTGCCCGATGTCTTTGTCTGTGAGATGGTGCTGTTCCATAATCCCGGCCGCCTTTCCCAGTGATTCTGACAGCCCAAATTCTTTTCAAGGCCGGCTGATCACTCAGCCAGGCCAAAATAAAAAATCTGCTCTCCGGGAACCACACCCGGATTGAGCGCAAAGCGTATCCTCTCCAGAAAGCCCCGATAACCGAGGACAACCGGGCCTTCCCATTCTTCCGATACAAATGAGGTGGTTTCGACCGTCAGATCGTCGCCTGAATCTTCTTCTCCGGCCAGCAAGGTGATGTTCACATGATGCAGGGAGCCGTCAATCGAACCCAGATGAGTTCTCATGCGGGAGGATTCTATCGGCTGACCGATTTCATCCCTGATCTCTGCAGCTATGTCTCCCCCGATCACCGACCATTCCGCGCCCGTGTCCAACAACGCGAGAGATGATTCCAGACGCTCTATCCGGCATCGGACAGCCACTGTGACCCGCCATGATCTCATGGCTGATCCGGAACAGTGCGCTCCCTGTGTTCCATACCCTCCTGTCTCTCTCCGTACGTCTGAGCAACTGATTCATAATCCCCCATTTCCGATCCAGACGAAAAAAGACTTCTCCAACTTTCCGGACTGTCTCAAAATTTGACGCAATTCGACACGACTTTCGTGATTGCCGAGCAGAACACCGTTTCTCAAAGCGACCCATCTGCCCTTGTAATCGTCAGCGTTGTTTTCAATCCACATCATGTCCTTCCTCATGTCCCCGCCGCTTCCCGGCCCTGCCAGTCTTGCCACCGGTTTGGCCAGCACCTTTTTCCAGTAGTCGAGTTTTTCGGAAACCCCGGGCCGAATTTCTGACACGATCCTTCGGGCCTCCGGGACACAACTGGCCTCGACTAACGCCTTTATATGTCTGGAAATCCGCTCCGCATTTTCAGGGGTGGCCTCCAAGTCCTCGCCCTCCGACACCTCCGGAGGCTCAGGCGGCCTGGATCTGAGCGGGCTGATCCATGGATGGCCGAATGTCTTATCCCGCTGCCGCCCGTCCGCAAGTCTCTCCAACATCAGAGCGGCCATGGCATTCTGTTCAGCGTCAGGCAGCACTCTGATCTTATCTATTGCTTTCTTAAGAAGTTCGTTCATTTTTCTGTCTCCTACAAATATGTCGCCCCACGGGGCTTAATCGGGGTTTGCCCCTGTCTGCCACAAATATGTTGCCCCTGCGGGGCTTAATCGGGGTTTGTTCCTGTCTGCCACAAATATGTCGCCCCCTGCTGGGCTTAATCAGGGTTTCTCTAACTGTGCAATACAATCCCCGAAGGCAGAGCTTCCCCGAAAATCGTATTTTCCTCCTGCTTTGCCATCGGCACAACCTCTCTCACGATTTTCTTATAGGACGCGGGAAAATCATGCCGGGACATCCAGTCAACGACCTGGGCAGTGAGAGAATCATCAATATCTCTCACTCGGTCCCCGGTTCTTCTCGCCAATTGAGCAAGAGCAGCCCCTGCCGGTTTCGGGTTGCTCCAGTTTCGTGACAGGACAGACTCTATCCAGGCGGAGACTTCTTCCGGCGGAATCACCCGGTCCGCAGGGCCGTACAGAAGTTCCCGCGCACCCATGCGAGAAAGAGACCAGAAATGCTGAGGCTTGCATTTTTTCGGCTGTATTTCCGAAAGAAGCTGCCGCCCCCACTTCACCTTGTCTTTCACCAGGAGCCGTTCCATATTTGCCACCGCCATCCAGATTTCAAGGTGTTCCTGAGGCGGTATTTTTGCCTTGGTCCCCTTTTTGGGGAGCATCAGGGACGTAAGCTCCTGAATAAACTGACGCTGCTGACCGGCTGTCAGTCCCCCGGCAACCCGGCGCCACAATATCCACCATTCAGAACGGACCTGGGCATTTTTTCCATGGATCGGGCCCCGTTTATGAAGCTTCCACAGTTTTTTTATCCGATGCTCGTCAAAACCGTCTCCGAATCCGGGGCGCATGCAGAATCCTGTGAGATTCAGCCATCTGCTTTCAAGTTTGTTTGTGACATTGGAAGCTTTGATAAATTCCAAGAGTTCATCAGACAGGGTTCGGATAAGCCCGAGAGGCCATTTCTCCCTGGGTCTTTCAATGATCTCTGCAATCTCTTTTACCAGCGAGTCAAGTTGCCGGATGTCCGCTTCTTCTGAGAAGGAGGTGCGAATCTTTGAGCGGACCTCTTCCACAACGCTTTCTTCAAATACTTCCTCATCCGAAACAGCATCCGGCAAAGCAATATCTCCGCGCAACTGGAACTGAAGCTGCCAGCGATGATTGCTCACGCAGGAACGACACCAGAGAGCAAGGGTTCCCATCTCTGTGTAAGCAGCCTCAATCTGAACAGGTATGGTTGTCCTCACCCCTTTTTTTCCATACTGGATAACGGTCTGAATCCGCGGAAGGGAGGTGAGCGAATCGTCTATCTTCACAAGATCGCCGCATCTGTCCCCGGAACGGAAACTGGAACTGTAAATATCAAAACTGACCGGCTGATTTGCCAGCACCTCAAATTTCTTGTCCTCCAACTCAATATGACTTCCTTCATCAAGCCCCCGCTCCACAAGGCAGATGGCCCTGGGTGAGTCTTCCGGGATTTCCGGAACCCCGGAGGTCTGAACCCCGAGATAAAAAGCCCGTGCGCTTCCGCTTCCCACACGCACACCATGCCCGATCTTGACAAGTCCGTAATAGGAAGCACCCAATGCAACAGAAAGGTCCGGGTCGGGATTTTCAAGGATTCTCGGAATGTCAGTGTTTTCCTCTTTGAACCACCGACGAATGGCAGTTCTGATCCGTTCCTGAATGACTTGGGATTTTAAAGACCCGCCGTTGAAGAGAATCAGATCCGGTCCATGAAATTTTTTGTTCAATATATTCTCGACATCTGCTTTATGCCGCTCCAGGAAACGGCCCAGATGGCGGGTGATGCCAGGCTCCTGCTCATAAGGAAGCCCGAACTCTGTAATGCCTTTCTTCAGGGTCTTTTCGTTTTCGGTCTCGGCATCAGCAAGAGGGAAAAAGCCTTCCAGTATGGTTTCTTCAACCTCTTCTCGCTTCAGGTTGGCGGAAATGGTTCCGCTGATCAGTTTGCCGCCTTCCCCCATTATGGTAATTCTTTTCGACTCTGCCTCTCCGTTGAGGATGATTTCCTTTGCGTGCCTGCATTCATGGCAGAGTGTTTTCCAACGGTCTCCGCTCAAAGAAAATTTTTTCTTGGAAAGACCCGCTTCAATGCGCCTTGCAAGGGCAAGGTCAATATTGTCTCCTCCGAGAATCAGATGATCTCCCACAGCGATTCTTTCAAACCGCGGGCTGCCATCTGCCTCTCGCAACGTGATGAGGGTGAAGTCGGTGGTTCCGCCGCCTACGTCACAGACGAGAATCAGTTCATCAGGCCTGACCAGTTCGCTCCAGTGGTGTTCGTGGCGGATGAGCCAGTTATAGAATGCGGCCAGAGGTTCTTCCAGCAATGTCACATTGCTCAGACCGGCCATGGAGGCGGCTTCCACTGTCAGATCACGGGCAACCTCGTCAAAGGATGCGGGAACCGTAACAATAAGCGTCTGGTTCTCAAGATAAAGATCCGCCTCATCCCCTTTTGTGCTGTTCCACGCGTTTTTGATATGTTTCAGGTAAGCTGCGGTGGCCTGAACCGGAGAAATCTTGAACACCTCGTCTCCCGAACCCCAGGGGAGAATTCTCGCAGTCCTGTCAACATTGGAATGACACAGCCAGCTTTTTGCCGACGAAACCAGCCGGGCAGGCACCTTTGAACCGTAATCCCTGGCATAAGCCCCGACAAAATTATCATCCTCTGTTTTCCAGGGGATTGGAATCGCCTCTTTTGAAATATCATAAGTTCCGGGAATATAGAGAAAAGACGGCAGAACTGGCAGCCGGGAAAATTCACCGGTTTCTGTCAGTTGGGGAATTCTGAATATCCTGATCTGCCTTTCCCCCTCTGTCTGAAGATTCACATAAGAAATCGCGGAGTTCGTCGTTCCGAGATCAATACCGATAATGTAATGTTTGTCATCTGTCATTTGAGATTGTCCGTTCTTTGTTGTTTGTTGTTGTCACTTCCATTCGAGAGAACAAGGAATGCTGAAATGAAATTTTAGCACCGCTCCGCGCCCGCGGTTCCTCTGAAAAAAGTGTGCTAAAATTTCATTTCAGCACTCCCTCCACAGTGGGGATCAAAGAAAATTTTTGGTGAGAAAAAGATTATCCGGAGTGCAAAGCTTGCTTTGCGAGTGAGAAAAAGGTTGATCAGAGTGCAGTGTTTGGTTTGTGCGTGAGAAAAATATGCAATAATACCTGCCTTGTGCATATCCGGGCAGAAGCACGGATTTCAGAGGGCACAAAGCAGGTAAAAATTGAAATGTAAACTTAAACTTAAAACCTGAAACCTGACTGACTATTCAGAATCTTTCTCCCGCACATTGAATTCAAGCTTCCATCGTTGCTCGCTGTTCTCTCTGGACACGCACCAGAGTTCAAGGGTTCCGATTTCGGTCGCTTTTACTTCCAGAAAAACGGGGATGACACTGCCGGGGTCCCCGTCCAATGTGGTTTCCATGGTGGTGATGCCTTCAATATCTTCTTCCCAGTCATCAATGATCGTGCCGACCGGATCCTGAAGCCGCAATGGGGACCCTAAAAAGTCAAACTTGACAGGCTCGCCCACCACAAGGACAAATTCCTGGTCAGAAAGCTTTTCGTCCGTGCCTTCTTCCATTCCGAAAGGTGCGACGCACAGGGCTTTGATGGGAACGGGCATCCCCGGGACAGCCGGCAATGACGCGGCAACACCGATATAATAGGTTCTGTTGAGACCGCCTCTTATCCGGACACCCTTGCCCCGCCGGGCCAGTCCGTAATATGCGGCCCCTTTTGCGACGGTAAGGTCAAAATCTTTTGTCTCAATTTCACGGACAGCTACTTTTTTTCCTGTTTTCCTCCATGATGAAATGACGCTCATCACCTGTTGTCTGACTGGTTCGGATTTCATGACACCGCCGTTGAAGAGGATGGCTGTCGGGATTTTCATTTTTCCCTGGCGGCCGAGAAAAGAGGCCAGGTGATGGGTGATCGCGGGATCCGCCTCATAAGAAAGGCCAATTTCCTTGATGCCGACCTTCTTCTCTGCAACGGGTTTTGTCTTGGCGGTGCAATTTGGAAAAAAGCCCTCCAGAATGACCTCTTCAATTTCTTGCCTGGACAGCTTTGCTTTTTTCGTACCGCCGATGAGACTTCTGCCGCCTCCCAGTATGGTTACCGGATACTCTTTCATCTCCGGATCTGCCAGAAGGCTCTCCTTTGCCTTGCGGCAACTGTGCCAAAGCCCGCGCATCTGCCATGCGTCGAGTCTTTTCCCTTTCTTGAACATTCGTTTGAAAACCGTGTATGCAAGGGCAAGGTCCATGTTGTCGCCGCCGATAAGCAGGTGGCTCCCCACTGCAGTCCGATCCAGCACAAGCTCCCCCTCTTCCTCAGTGACACTGATGAGGGTAAAATCGGATGTGCCGCCCCCCACATCGCAGACAAGAACAAGGTCGTTCTTGTTTATGATTTTCCGCCATTTATCCCCGGTGGATTCAATCCAGGCATAAAACGCGGCCTGGGGTTCCTCCAGCAGGGTGATATTGGAAAGACCGGCCATTTCCGCGGATTTTACGACAAGGTCTCTGGCAACCGCGTCAAAAGACGCGGGAACTGTCAGCAGGATATCCTGCTTTTCTATTCTGAGCGATTCATCCTTATGGGCTATTGTATAGTTCCATGCATCTCGAATGTGCTTGAGCATCACTGAAGATGCCTCCACAGGGGACATTTTCATCTGGTCTTCCGGGCCTTCCCAGGGCAGAATCGGCTTATTTCTGTCAACCAGCGTGTGGCAGAGCCATGATTTGGATGAGGAAATCAGATGCGTGGGAATTTCGGCACCTCGTTCTTTGGCAAATTCTCCCACCGCGATTTTGTTGTTCTCATCCCAGGGCAGGCGAAGCGATTCTTCGGGAACATCGTGTTTGCCAGGCACAAGAATAAAGGAGGGAAGAACGTCACGTTTCTCCATTGTGCCGGCTTCCACAAGTTGAGGGATTTCAAGGACACGTATATCAGGCGTTTTGCCTTTCTCAATTTCCGCCTCGGTATACGCGACGACACTGTTGGTTGTGCCTAAATCTATTCCGATAATATAAGTAGGGTCTGACAAAATTTCACCTCCTCAAAATTGATTGAAGATTAAGGGCATTCGCTTCAATCCTTAAAGAATTTCAACTTCAGCAGGGGCAATGATATTCGGATCCCGGCTGCCGGACAGGGTGGGCAGATCGATCCGTGCCACTTTCCAGCCCCGGTGACGCACAACTCCTTTGAAGGGCGGCTCGCCAGTTACATTGCCGGTTAATTTTATAGTGCCCGGGTCGAAATCAGGCTGAACTGTAATTTCATCCCCTTCTTCTTCATTGATCACGGCCTTGGATGTGAGGTATTTAGCCACCGCTTTCCGACAGTTATCATGGATGCTGCGGACCGCAGCACCGATCTGCTCATCCTCATACTCATCAAGGTCTTCTGAAAAGAAATCCATCAGACGCCCCTCCCGCTGAAGTGCGGACATTAAATGTAAAAACAGGCGGGTGTCATCTTCTTTCTTTTCCTTTTTATCAACATTGACAGATGTTTTTTTCACAGGCTCTGCCCCTTTCTTTTTGCTTTCAAGATCCGCCTCTTTTATCAGATTTGAAAAAGAACGATACAGAAAAAACCACAAAAACAAACCGACCAGAAAAAAAACTCCCGTTGAAATGGGTACAAACCAGACCTTCAGGACATCCGTAATCATGGAAACCTGATCAATAAACGCTTTTGTTTCAGGTAATTTGGCATTGGCCTGGGCCACAAACAAAAGCAGTACCTTTTCGGAAACGACGCTCATTGCAAAATGAAAGGCTGAGCCAACCAGCATACATAGAAAACTGATGGGAAATATTATCCAAAACAAAGAACGACGGGAGTAAGCCTTAATGATATCCATATATTATTTCTCCTTTCCTGCTATATTATTTTAAATAAAAATTCTGATCTGCCAGCACTTCACCTTGTCAGTAAAATCAGTGACAAACGGAAGATCAAAAAAAAAGTTGTGAATCGGGCGTGTTTCTGGTTCAAACGGTTTTTGTGGTTTCCGACACGGGCTGAACCGCAGATTAACGCAGACCATACACCCTAATTATTAATGAATATAATAGCATCCGCTTTAAAAAAAGCAACAAAAAAAGCAGGACATGAATGAAAATTTGCCCTACTGTAAATCAATTTTGTAAATTGCTTGCTTCCCAGCAAATTGAAAATTTGCCTTACTGTAAAGCAATTTTGCAAATTGCTTGATTCCCGGCAAATTGAAAATTTGCCTTGATGTAAAGCAATTTCGCAAATTGCTTGATTCCCGGCAAATTGAAAATTTGCCTTGATGTAAAGCAATTTCGCAAATTGCTTCCGGCAAATTGAAAATTTGCCTTGATGTAAAGCAATTTTGCAAATTGCTTCCGACAAATTGCCTTACTGTAAAACAATGTTGCAAATTGCGGCAAATTGAAAATTTGCCTTACTGCAAAGCAATTTTGCAAATTGCTTCCGGCAAATTGAAAATTTGCCCTACTGTAAAGCAATTTTGCAAATTGCTTCCGGCAAATTGAAAATTTTGCCTTGATGTAAAGCAATTTTGCAAATTGCGGCAAATTGAAAATTTGCCTTACTTGAAAATTTGCCCTGCTGTAAAGCAATTTTGCAAATTACTTCCGGCAAATTGAAAATTTGCCTTACTTGAAAATTTGCCCTGCTGTAAAGCAATTTTGCAAATTGCTTCCGGCAAATTGGAAATTTGCCTTACTGCAAAGCAATTTTGCAGATTGCTTCAGAGCCTCCCCGCATCCGTTATAATCAGCAGAAATTTTATCTTGTTACAAATTTAATGTTATGATAAACATAATTGATCACATTACAAGGAAACTCAGAACATTTTGAGGCTGAAAAAATGACTTTTTTTAAATACAAGTTTGATTTTGAAATTGGCAATCTCATAAAAAGCCCCTGTAAAAAATGTGGCAGAAAGAGGGATTTTCCCAAGTGCATTGATGGTTGCAGCATTCTGGATAAAATTTGACTGTAGCAGAGCAAGAGCAAAAAAAGTTGCAATCGAGCAAGAATTGAAGGTATAAAAAAGCTATGTGAGTTTGATTTCAGGTGACCAAATTAAGTCAGAAAAATTTTATGGAAAATAGAAGTGGTGAAATGGAAGACAGAGAAATCATCATTACTGACGAAGATACGAAGAATGAAGATCTTTATGAGAACGGATATCCTTATGAAATGCCGGAAGAGGTTGACATACGGGAAGATCATATGTCTGTATTTGAATGGCTCAGGAAAATACAGCAGGGCAAACTCATACTTGATCCGGAATTTCAAAGAAAGCTTGTCTGGTCAGCAGATCAGAAATCCAAATTTGTTGAATCCGTATTGTTGAATATCCCCCTGCCTCCTTTTTATGTGAATCAGAACATAGAGGGAAAATATATCATTGTTGACGGATTGCAACGCACGGACACACTTCAGAGTTTTGCCAGAGAAGATGGTTTCAAGCTTCAAAACCTGCAAGTGCTGAAAAAACTGAATGATCTCGGATTCAAAGATTTGGATGCCTCCTTGCAGACAAAAATTGAAGACAAACAGCTTTTTCTTTATGTGATAAAACCTTCTGTGCCGATTCCAATGGTTTATGATATTTTTAACAGGATCAACACGGGCGGAACTCAGTTGAATCGTCAGGAAATCAGAAATTGTATTTTTATCGGCAAGGCAACCCGGTTGCTGAAAGAACTTTCCGAAACAAAATATTTCAGAAACGCCATTGATAACGGCATATCGCCGAAAAGGATGAAAGACAGAGAAGCTGTTTTGCGTTCTCTGGCTTTCAGTATTTTGGGTTATCAAAAAAATTACACGGGCAGCATGGATGATTTTCTTGAAATGGCAATGCAGTCCATCAACGCTATGAATGATGATGCAATAAATTCTCTGAAAGAAAGATTTAAATATGCAATGGAATTTTCCTATTATTTTTTTGGGGAAAAAAATTTCAGATTGCCCACAGAAAAAACAAGAGGCCGAATCAACATTGCACTATTGGAATCTGTCTGTCATTTTTTCTTAATTACTCCTCATAACTTTCTGACAGAAAATGAAGCTGCGATAAAGAGAAATTATGAAAAACTTTTGAGCAGTCCCATATTTATTGATGCCATAAAAACCTCCACAGGAGATAAAAAGAGAGTTTTCAACAGATTCAATCTTGTTCAACAAATTTTGGGAGAGGTATGATGCTGTCTGAAATAACATTGAAAAATTTCAAATGTTTTAAGAATAATACAAAGATACCTGTGAAGAGAATCAACCTTTTTACAGGAATAAACGGCGGCGGAAAATCCACGGTTTTACAAACCTTGCTGATGATGAAGCAGTCCCCGGAGGTTCGCAAAAATACACATCAGATTTTCTTTAACGGAAGCTGTGTCGAACTGGGTTCTTTCAGGGATGTTAAGAACAGTTCTCTCTCACACAGCGAAGCAATTGAATTTGCATATAAATTCAAGGAAGAGGACGATCATGTGAATATTCATTATGTATTCAGAGCAGATGAAAACGATGGTATGCTCGCCGATATTGAAAAAATGAATATAAACATAAGATACAATAATAAGGAATTCAAATATCCTTTAGAAAAGAAGATGTATGAAAGTGAAAATTCTGTCGAAACTTATTACGAGGTAACAGTTCCAAGACAAGCTGATTTGATAGAAGAATATGGATCTAAAATAATAACATTGGAAAATATGTCGTTGTCTAAAGATTACAGGGAACTTTTCATAGAAGACGAACATCTTGATTTTATACACAGGAATATTGACTTTACCAAAACCCATTACATTTCAGCAGACCGTATCGGCCCGAAAGATTTCTATTTAAGACAAAATCTTGCAGATTTCCCGACAGTGGGAAGCAAAGGCGAATTTACCGCAGATATCTTATCCCGAAAAAAAAATGAGCCTGTTTACGATTTTTTGTCTGTAGATCAGGATGCTCCACAGACCGTTTTGGATCAGACTGAAGCTTGGATAGGTATCGTATTCGGCGAAGGAAAGATTCGCATCAAGCCCCTTGAAGCCAACATCATCATTATGCAGATGAGTTCCCAAAATTTCGGACGTTCGAGAAATCTGTTGTATAAACCTGTCAATGTGGGATTCGGCTACAGCTATGCTTTGCCTATTATCGTTTCCGGCCTGATTGCCGAAGAAGGGGAGATCCTGATTATCGAAAATCCAGAAGCCCATCTTCATCCTTCGGCTCAGTCTCAACTGTCAAAATTTTTGGCAAAGGTAAGTGCCTGCGGCGTTCAGGTTTTTATCGAATCCCACAGCGATCATATTCTGAACGGACTCAGAGTTGCAGTATTGGATGAAGTCATAAAACCTGATGAATTGAACATTATTTATTTCCAGCGTGATGAAAGTCATCAGTTTATTGAAATTCCTGTCAGGAAAGGCGGCTCAATTGAAGACTGGCCTGACGGCTTTTGCGACCAGAGCGATAAAGATTTTAAAAGACTTTTCGGGTTTTGACGAATGGAAATATTCATTAACGAACTTTCTTTGGAAGGTCAATACGTCGAAGACAGGGAATTTGCTTCAGCCGTCAAAGAATTTGTTGCGATTTTTTCTATGATTAATGAGAAAGTCAGAGAAAAACAGATGTACAAAGACAGCATATTGCTAAATCGCAAAGCTGTAAGGAATGAAATCTTCCTTTCCAGCTTCAACAGGATCAGAGACAAATCCTTAAAGATGGCTTTCAGAGATATTATTTTCAACAAATTGAATCCGAAAGATTGGCGAGAAGAACAAAGACATTCCGTAAATGACAACTTTTTATATGTATCTTCGGATGGCTATGAAGAATGTGTTACAGATACCACATTGGCTGAAGCTGCCGAAAGAGTATTGCAGGACAGAAATATCCGTCTGCTGATAAATTTTATTGATTCAAAGTTTCAGCCTCCCCGCATCCGAGTAATCAAAAACAGAAACAATGAAAACCCTGCTGATCTGGATTGCACCGAGAATAGTCATAAAGCACGGGAATGGCTCAAAAAGCATCTCGAATTAAGCCGGTGGGAGTATGATTACAATTCCGACAGCCCGCCATCGGATGAACAAACCATTTTACGAGATCAGACAAGATTCAGAAAGACCTCCAAACTCCTTCATGGAAGAAGTATCTATCTGGAAATTTCTACAAACAAATATTGGTATGTGGATAATTTACATAAAGGAAAGAAGAGTCATTTGGAAGTTTTTGATCAGAAAGGACGACAGCATATTGGTGAAGCCGATTTGGGCGGAAGCTTCATTCCTGATTCCTCAGACACTTCAAAAAAATTAAATCTATAAACTCGACAGTGAAAAGTTTAAAAAATGACTTTTTTTAAATACAAGTTTGATGTTTGATGATTCCGGGCTTTGGGATAAACATGGCAGAATTGAATCAGCACTTTTATGAAATTAAGGAAAAGGAAGACCGTGGGATATCCATTCATTTTAATGGAAGGATGGACATTGAAACCTCGGGTCCCATTCTGAGGGAACTCCAAGTCCTGATACAAAAAGAATCCCCTCTTTCTGTAACAGCGGACCTTGAAAATGTCACATATTTTGATGATTTCGGAGCGGCTGTCCTTTTTGAAATAAAGAAGCTTGTAACCGCCGCGAAAGGCAGATTCAATATCGTCCACACCAGTTTCAGGGCAAAAGAAATCCTCTCCCTGATAATAAACTTCGATTCGGACGAAGTGCATGTGCCTCTGAGAAAAAGAAGGCTGTTCAACATGGTTGTCCACCTTGGGGAATCCGTTATCAGTGAGACATCAAATATAAAATTTATGATTTCCTTTATCGGTTCCCTGACGCTTTCTTTTATCCATGTCTGTTTTCATCCAAGATCACTGCGCTGGAATGACACGATCACATATATGGAAAAAACCGGGGTGGATGCCCTTCCCATTGTGGCGCTGATAAGCTTTCTGCTGGGACTGATAATGGCGTTTATGTCCTCCATCCAGTTCCGGCAATTCGGAGCAGGCATCTATGTGGCTTCGCTGGTGGCGTTTGCAATGGTCTCAGAGCTTGGGCCGATTATGACGGCCATTGTTGTCGCGGGGCGGTCCGGTTCTGCCTTTGCTGCGGAAATAGGGACAATGAAAATTTCCGAAGAGATTGACGCGCTCTTTACCATGGGATTTGATCCGGTTCTGTTTTTGGCTGTGCCCAGACTTATCGCATCCATTATTGTGGTTCCCCTCCTGACGCTTTTTTCAAACCTTTTTGCCATTTCAGGCGGCCTGATGGTGGGCGTTTTCATGCTGGATCTGACACCAGGCACTTATATCAGGGAGACCCTTTCAGTGCTTACGCTGACTGAAATTTTGTGGGGAATGGGAAAAAGCGCTGTCTTCGCGATGCTGATTGCCTGGGTCGGGTGCCTGAGAGGATTTCAGGCCAAAGGCGGAGCATCCGCGGTGGGAAACGCGGCTACTTCGGCGGTTGTCAGCAGTATTTTTCTGATTATCCTTTTTGATTCGATTCTTGCAGTGGTGCGGAGTTACTGGGGGTGATGTTGCATAGTTGCAGGATGGATGAAGTGAAGCGGAACCCACCATTTTCTGCGAGCGGAACCCATCATTTTTTCAGGGTGTCCCACCAACTTTTTACTTTCAACTTTTTACCTTTCACTGTCAAATTTTCAATGACGACAATTATCCTTATATTTCTCATGTCTCTCGCTTTATCGTTGCTCCTTACGCCTCAGGCAGGAAGGATTGCGCGTAAGTACAATTTCGTTGACCTCCCTTCGGAAAGAAAAATCCATTCCCATGCGCTTCCCAGGACAGGAGGCGTGGCGATCTTTCTGGCGTTCTTCCTGTCGTTTGCAGTGCTTCTGGCATGTTCCGAACACACGATGGATATGATAAGCGATGCCAGCCCCAAGGTCATATATCTGACGGCGGGGGCGTTACTGGCATTCGGACTGGGTTTGGCCGATGACCTGCGAAGACTGGGGCCCAAGTTGAAATTTGCCGTTCAGATCATTGCGGCGTCAATTGCGTATATGGGCGGAATAAAGATATATGTTCTTCTTCTGCCCGGAATAAAAAACTGGTACCTGGGATTCTTTTCTTTTCCGATAACGGTGCTGTGGTTTGTCCTTGTCATCAATGCGATCAATCTGATTGACGGGCTGGACGGGCTGGCCGCGGGGGTGACGCTGTTTGCCTCACTCATTCTCCTGATATTCTGTGTGAATACCGAACGGTTTCTGGTGGCAATGGCCCTCGCTGCCCTGGGGGGTGCTTCTCTGGGATTTCTGCGGTATAATTTTAACCCCGCGTCCATTTTCATGGGAGACAGCGGGAGCTATTTTCTGGGATATATGCTGGCCGCTCTCAGCATCATGGGGTCCATGAAAAGCCAGACAACCGTGGCGATACTGGTTCCCTTCATTGCCATGGGGCTTCCGCTGATGGACACCATTCTGGCCCCCATAAGACGGTTCATCCTGGGACAGCGGATGTTTCATCCGGACAAGGGGCATCTGCACCACAAACTGCTGAATCTCGGTCTCACCCATCGCTATGCGGTTCTGATTCTTTATGGAATCACCATTCTGATGGGGGTGCTGTCCATTATTATTGTTCATATCAGGGATGACCGGGCCGCTCTGTTCCTTCTTTTATTTGGCATCGCAATCTTCACAGGGGTGCGAAAACTCGGATATTTTGATTATCTTGCCGCCAACAAAATGTATGAATGGTTCAGAGATGTGACAGATGAGGCAGGAATAAGCCGTGAACGGCGAAGTTTTCTGAACCTCCAGATTGAAATTCTCAAATCCGGGAATATTGATGAGTTATGGATAAATGTATGTATCGCCCTGCGTATGTTAAAGTTTGATATGGCAGAAATGTATCTGGGCAACATGAGAGGTTCAAAAAGGGAGACCATTCAGCCGGAACGGACTTGGACACGGAACGGCTTTGGCACCAGGGAAGATTTTTGCGAGGAATGTGTGATGAAGCTGGAACTCCCGTTGCTGGATGACGGAAGCAAAGTTTACGGGTCCCTGTGGCTGGTCAAAGATCTGAGGCGTGATGCCATCAGCAATTACACCCTGCGGCGGGTGGAGCATCTCAGACGGACGGTGATTGAAACATTGCGGAAATTGGAGACGGTGAAAAGTTGAAAGTGAAAAGGTTCGCCGGACGGAGTGAAAAATTGAAAGTGGAAAGTTTTTCGGACGGAGTTGCAAACCCCGTCCGGCAACATGACGGTGAAAAATGGAAAGTGAAAAATTTTTCGGACGGGGTTGCAAACCCCGTCCGGCAACAAGGATTCCATTGACTGAGATCAGCGAAAATCCCTTTGATCTGCGTCATCTGCGGTTCAGAGCATCAGAGCATCCGAAACTCAACCTTTCGTCCATTTTATCCTCCCAGTTATTTCGGCTTCCCCTCATCTCCTTTGAAAGCTTTTTCAAACTCCTGCCACTGCTTGAGGACGAATCCCTGAGCCTGTTTCCCAATTTCGGCTGCTTTCCCAACTGTTCCCCTGGCTTCCAGGACGTAGTCGAGAATTTTCACCGGGTCCTGTCCTGCATCCCAGACTTTTTTCCCGACTTCAAGCAGTTCCTTCTCCTGGGGTGACAATCCATTCACATAAGTGATGTTTTCTTCTTCGGTCATTTTTCATCCTTCCTTATAATGTTTTATTGCGGCTGATCCTTATCTTCCGGTACTCTCCCACTGCTCCTGCCAGATTGCCAAATCCGGCAGTGATGCCCTGGATTTCTTCCCTTGCTCCCAGTGCTCCTGCTGAATTGCCAAATCCGGCAGAGAAAGATTCGGATTTGATACCAGTTCAGCCCGCCGTATATCGGGATTGTCCGGATGGATCACCAGTGCCCCAATATTCCCGCCATTCGGCCCGATTGAAGTCCATTGATTGATACCTGCCCGGGCAGGAATGGCGTTAAGATTCAGCGACAGGATGGCTGCCAAGATGATGATCAGAATAAAGCGTTTTGGTATTTTATACATAATTTTTTTTCTCCCTTCTTGTTATGCATAGGGATAAGAAAAGAATTTTTCCGGTTCGCCGCTAATCCTTTTCTTATCTTTAATCCTTGCAAATTTCATTCAGTCTTACAGTTTTTGACTCCCACGTCAATCTTTTTTTTCTGATTATAACGCTTTTAGAGGCCTGAAATCAGCCCTGCGTCGCACCTTTATTGATCCATGATGTGCCGGACGGGGTTGCCTGTCTGTTTTTATTGATCCATGATGTGCCGGACGGGGTTGCAAACCCCGTCCGGCAAGAAGTTCATCTGCGGATCATATCGGAAACCACAAAAACCGTTAGAACCAGATGATCTTTCCCATCGCCTCAAGTAAAAAACTTTGTGGAGATTCTGTAAAACAGCACCCTTGGGCTTTTTTTGCAGAAATAATTTTTTTAAAGCAATTTCAGGTCATACCAGAAAGATTTTTTTGTTACAGGTGTCTATATTATTAATGTGTAAACAAACAGGACTGGACTGGCTCAGTTCAATGAAGAATCATGTAAAATCAGCCTGTTATATAGATACGTCAGAAATCTGGTTACACAGATACATCAGGAATCTGACAACCTGCCGTTTTTTAAGACATATCCGGGCGATTTTCCTGAAAAATTCCATTGAACTGAACCGAAACAGGATGAAAGTTGAAATCGGGGACTTTTCACTTTCATCTCCAAAAATGCAGACAGGGATGGAAATCTCTGGACAGGAGAACTTGTTTATGTTTTAAAGTTCATGGTAGCTTGAAGTTCATGGCAGCTTGAAGTTCATGGCAGTTTGAAGTTCATGGCAGTTCCAAGTTCACAGGCAGATAATGAAATAAAAACCCTTTAATCCGAAAAATTCAACCCATTTAAACAAAGGAGCTTTGATGATGACATGCTGACCACATATGCACAGATGAACATCATCAGAACTCGGGAACGTAAAATCATTAACTTAAAACGATGTACAGAGGAGGATAAAATGAAAACACTGAAAGTAAAATCGTTACTGTTTGCCCTGGCATTTTTTCTTTCACTTTTCACTGCTTACGCAAATGCATCCGTAAGTGATGATATGAATGACAGCAACGTCTTCAATCTGCATGATATCATATCATCACTGAAGGTGCTGGCAGGCATGACACCATCCTCGGACGTTCACAAAAGATCCGTGGAAAACAGTAGTGAAAAGATAGGCGTGAAAGAGGCAATTTACATCTTTCAGAACACAAACGGAATGAGCAGGCGATTCCGAAATGCTGCAAGGAACGCCGCTGCATCTCCCACTGCCTGTTTTATGAAGGTTACCCACGGTACCGGTGCGATAAACGAGCAGGTCAAACTTGAGATCATCTTGGAAGGAAACGGTGTCGCAGGTGTTGCTTTCACCATTGAATATGGCCCTCATCTTATATTGAATACTGTGGAGAGCGATTTCTTTGATACATTTGTGAGCCAGGGATTTTCTTCCCAAGATGGTTTGGATGGGAACGGAACAGCAGATGGCTACGTTCAGCCTGTTGTTTACGATACAGACGAAGCTGTGGGAGGAACAAAGATTGCTGCCGCACATCATTATGCAGGCGGGAGTGATGGGGATGTATTGTTCACCTTGTTTTTCAGTCTGAAGAGCGGTGCATCACCGGGAACCTATCCGATCAATATCAAACCCACGGTCTTAAACAACACAGATGCAGGCTACTCGGCCGAGGGCGAAGCCATTGATATGCTTATCGGCATAGACGGTGACACTTATCCTGTGCTGATAAACAGTGAAGTGAATGAAAACGGATATTCTGCCCATGTTGAACCGGGTTCGGTGACATTTATCAGTGGTAAACGCTATGAGCCGAATGCTGAAGACGAGCCTGTTTCAGATATTGCGGCGACTCTGGGTGATGCCATACTGGCGCTGAGGGCGTTGGCAGGAATGAGCGGAGATGGTATCAATCTTGAGCTGGATGTAAGCAAAGACGGAAAAATCGGACCCGAAGACCCTGTTTATATTTTGAAATTCATCGCAGATTCACAGTCAGGCGATGAAATAACCCCCCTCCAGTCTGAAAAAACCCGAATTGCATCCCCGGATGTCAGCGAATCTGATTTGGGGGAACTTGTTGCCGGCAACACAGATTTTGCGATTAATTTCTACCATGCCATCGCCGAAGGAGATGAAAACATTTTTTTCTCGCCGCACAGCATCTCCCTTGCTCTTGCCATGACTTACGCGGGAGCCAGAAAGGAGACGGCATCGCAGATGGCAGGCACCCTTCATTTTACGCTTTTCCAAGAAAATCTGCATCCCGCGTTCAACGCGCTTGATATTGAACTCATCAGTCGCGGTAAAAACGCACAAGGCCAGGATGGCGAAGGCTTCCGCCTGAATATAGCCAATTCTATATGGGGCCAGAAGGATTATCTTTTTCTCTCCTCATTTCTGAACACTTTGGCCGAAAACTACGGTGCCGGCCTGAACCTTCTTGATTTCAGCAGCGCGCCGGATGCGTCCCGGGTCATCATTAACAACTGGGTCAGCGACAAAACCGAGGAGAAAATCAAAGACCTGATTCCCGAAGGATCAATCTCATCTGCCACACGCCTGGTGCTGACCAATGCGATTTATTTCAACGCTGCATGGAAATTTCCCTTTAAAGAAGAACTCACCCAGAATGCCCCATTCCATCTGGCAGACGGCGGCGAAGTCACAGTGCCGATGATGTCAATGCCAGAAGCGGAGCGTTTCGGTTTCACAGAGGGAGACGAGTATCAGGCGGTGGAAGTGAGATATGACGGGAATGAGCTGTCAATGGTCATCCTGATTCCCGATGCCGGTCAGTTCGCCGCGTTTGAAACCTCGCTGACAAAAGACCGGTTCGATAGTATTTCAGAGGCCCTTGAGCTGACGAATATGAATCTTGAACTGCCGAAATTCAGACATGAATCCGCTTCAATCAGCATCAAAGATATGCTCTCTGAGATGGGAATGCCTGCCGCATTCGGCGGAGATGCGGATTTTTCAGGCATGAACGGCAAGTGCGGCCTCTTCATCAGCGATGTCATACACAAAGCTTATGTGGCTGTTGACGAAGCAGGCACAGAGGCGGCCGCCGCCACCGCCGTCATCATGAACGAAAGTGCGGCCATGCCGCCGGACAGACGACTGACAGTTGACCGTCCGTTTATCTTTCTCATCCGGGATATCAGAACAAAGGCCATCCTGTTTATCGGTCGCATTGTCAATCCTGCATGATCTGCGCCGGCAGAAGCTTCGGAACGGGAAAGTTCGTAGTTCCGCCTTCAGGCGGTGCCGAGCCGGGAAAGTTCGTAGTTCCGCGGAACTACGAACTTTTTGGTAGTAAGACCATAAACGCCGATAAAAATCCCGGAAATATCGGGAGCGTAAAATCGGCAACTTATGTCAGAAGGAGTCAGAATGATAATTAATTCTTTACTGGACACTGATTTGTACAAACTCACGATGATGCAGGGGGTCCTTCATCAGTTCCCGTGGGCAGAAGTCCAATATGAATTCAAATGCAGAGATGAAGGGATTGATCTCATACCTATTATAAAACAAGTACAGGAAGAGATAAATCATCTTTGCACCTTGCGGTTTACGGAAAAAGAGTTGGACTATCTGAGAACGCTGAGGTTTATGAAGGAAGATTTCATCCAATTCCTGAGACTGTTTCAGCTCAACAGCGATTTCGTCTGTATCGGCGTTGAAGATGGTGAATTTTTTCTAAAGATAAAAGGCCCTTGGCTTCATACAATATTATTTGAAGTGCCGGTTCTGGCGATTGTGAACGAGGTCTATTTTCGGGATATCCGACCCGCACCTGATTTCGAGTCCGGCAAAGAAAAGCTGCACGAAAAAATCAGTCTGGTAAAGGAATCGAATAAAGAGGGCCTGGAGTTCAGATTTGCGGATTTTGGCACCCGCCGAAGGTTCTCATACATCTGGCAAAACCAGATCATACGGATTTTGAAAGAAGAACTGCCCGAAAATTTAAGAGGGACGAGCAATGTGTTCTTTGCGATGAAACATGCTATGCTTCCAATCGGTACGATGGCGCATGAATGGCTGATGGCTGCTCAGGCATTAGGCCCGAAACTGGCGGACAGCCAGAAATTCGCATTGGAACACTGGGCCCAGGAATATCGGGGCGATCTGGGCATCGCATTATCGGATACGATGGGCTTTGATGCGTTTCTCAATGATTTTGACATGTATTTTGCCAAGCTGTTTGACGGATGCAGGCATGACAGCGGAGATCCGATGGTATGGGGCGACAGGCTGATTGAGCATTACAGGAAGCTTAAAGTTGACTCCCGTTCAAAAATAGCGATATTCAGTGACGGACTTTCCTTTCCAAAGGCCATAGAGATTACCAGATATTTCAAAGGCCGTATCATCACATCTTTTGGCATCGGGACAAATCTGACCAACGATGTGATGGATACCCCTCCTGTGCAGATCGTCATCAAGATGACCCACTGTCAGGGTGCTCCTGTGGCTAAAATCTCAGATTCTCCTGGGAAGCAGATGTGCAAAGATAATAGGTATCTTGAATACCTGATAAGCGTTTTCAGCGGGAAGACATAGCGGAAGGACTGCGAAAATTTTTTCGCAGTGTATGATCCTCAAACGGATTTGTACAAATAAAAAGGCACCCCATCTTCGTCAGATGAGATGCTTTTTTATCAAATTATAAATTTAAACCTTTTTCACATCAGTCGCCACAGGTCCCTTAGGCCCCTGTCCCTCCTCAAAGGTCACTCTGTCACCTTGAGTCAGGGATTTGAAACCGGATGCGTCAATTGACGAATGATGAACAAATACGTCGTGACCGTCTTCATGTTCAATGAAGCCAAACCCCTTCTGATCATTAAACCACTTCACAATTCCGTTTGCCACAGTGCCCAAACCTCCTTTCAATATTTTTATGGTTTCAAATCTGAGGCCACTTTGTCATACGGGACAATCCCTCAGAACGAAACCGGATCAAGAATACAGCCGAACCTTATTTATCATATTAAAATAAGCCTTTTTTCGGAAATAGTCAAGTGTAAAACAAAAAAAAATTGATCTGTAATTTTTCAATCCGAAACAGGTGTCGTTGACGGACTGCCAAATCCGGGGTGGTTCGGATTTGCCAATCCGAACCGAGCATGTAATTTTTCAATCCGAGCATCGTTGGTGGCGGACCGGGTGTCGCTCAGTGGGTTGGTGGGAGTGTTGAAAAGTGTTTGTATGCGTGTTTTGAAGCTTTCCTTCCTGAAGAGGTTCTGGTAATCAGGCCGATTTTTAAAAGATACGGTTCAACAACATCCACAAGTGTATCGGTTTCTTCCTGAAGTGTGGCAGCAATGGCCTCGATGCCCACAGGCCCGCCATTATAAAATTCAATGACAGTTTTCAGATATCGGCGATCAAGATTTGTCAGCCCCTTTTCATCAACACCTTCAAGGGACAGGGCCGAGGCCACGTTTTTCTTCGTGATAACCCCGTCTGCCCGCACCTGGGCATAATCTCTGACCCGTTTCAAAAGCCTGTTTACAATTCTCGGGGTTCCTCTGGATCGTTTTGCAAGCTCCTCTGCTCCTTCAGTATCCATACTCACATCAAGGAGAAGCGCAGAGCGTTTGCTGATTTTCACCAGATCATTTTCATTATAAAAATCAAGACTCCTGAAAATACCGAACCGGTCCCGCAACGGTGCTGACAAAAGCCCGACGCGGGTGGTCGCCCCGACAAGGGTGAATTGTTTCAGGCGGTATCTGTGACTTCGCGCGTGAACGCCTTTGTCAAACACAAAATCAACGGCAAAATCCTCCATTGCGGGATAGAGAAATTCCTCCACAGTCCTGGGAATTCTGTGTATCTCATCCACGAACAGAACATCCCCTTCTTCAAGATGCGTGAGGATGCCGATCAGGTCGCCGCCTTTTTCAAGGGCAGGGCCGGAGGTGACCGTGAGATTTTTTCCCATCTCATTTGCAATAATATGCGCCAGAGTGGTTTTCCCAAGCCCGGGAGGCCCGTGAAACAGGACATGATCCAAAGGCTCGTTCCGCTTTTTTGCCGCTTCAATGGCGATTTTCAGCGTTTCAACCGCATCGGCCTGGCCCACATAGTCCGGCAGGCGATCCGGCCGCAAAGAGAGAATTTCATGTTCCTCGTCCACAGGCAGGGACGCGCCGGAGACAATGCCGTGGCTGTCGTCGGAGGAGTATGTCAGAATGTCATTTGGCATGAGAACACTATGATTTCGTCACGCACACCGCGCTGCTTTCCAGCCAGTTGCGTCGGAACTTTTGCGGACTTCCACCAGGGATTAAAATCAGAAAACAGCATTGGGCAACCTTAATTAATGCCATTGTTTTTCAAAAACAGCAACATTCCATTGTCATTATTTTTCAAAAACAGTGACATTCCATTGTCATTGTTTTGTTATTTTTACCGACAACAAGTATCTGAGACAAGGCTGTGAAGCCTCTTTATGTCAGAAACCTATTATAATCAGTGGGCTTTGTAAAGGAAAATTTATTTAAATTTTACAATTCGATTATCAAATTTTTTGTCCTGCCTGCTGGATTGGCAAATCTGCACGGATTGTGTGTAAGAAAGGATTTCGCCCGGAGTTGCCACCCCAGGGTCAGCGCAGTGCCACCATGGGAAAATATTTCGGACTGCCTTGATTTTGCGTGAATCTGCGATTCGTAAATATTTTTTGAAAAAATATCCTTATATACGATATTTTCCCAGTCTTATACATTTTAAAAGGTTCGGAAATCTTTTTCATAAGAAAAAAATTTTCTTTGCATATAATAATTTAGTCTTTTAAAAAATTTGAAGCGCATTATGAACCACTGATTTCCGCTGACGAAAAGAATTGCACTGATTTTTTCAGTCTGGGGTTTTGTCTGGGAGAATATGTGGTTCGGATCAGCCTTTGAACCGCTGACTGTCACAGATTGGAGGAATTTCACAGATTATTGTCAATCTTTGAAATCCGTGGTAATCTTGGAGAATCTGTGGTTCGGATCAGCCTTTGAACCGCTGACTGTCACAGATTGGAGGGATCTCCAGTTTGTTGAATTTCAGGATGGCTTTCTGATGAAACCCGTCTCTCAAGCTGTCAAAGCTGGCGGTATTTCAGGTGTTCGGAATTATTGGCTGCGCCATGCGTGTCCATTCAGCCCTTGGCCCGGCTTCATGGAGGTGACCATTATGCACAGACAATAAATTATCTTGATGCCCACAAAGTGGTAGAGATTTCTTTATTGTTCAATTTTGGCGAAAAAAGTTTGAAATGGAAACGGTTTATTAAAAGTAAATGAGCCGTCTTTGAACCGCAGATTGCCGCAGATTGAAAGGATTTCACAGATTGGGTTTAATCTGTGAAATCCAGATAATCTGTTTTCATCTGTGGTTCGGATGCTCTGTGGTTCGGATGCTTTGAACCACAGATTAAGGCAGATTAAAAGGATTTCGCAGAGCAGATTGGGTTTGATCAGTGAAATCCGGATAATCTGTGTTCATCTGTGGTTCGATGCTCTGAACCACAGATTAAGGCAGATTAAAAGGATTTCGCAGAGCAGATTGGGTTTGATCAGTGAAATCCGGATAATCTGCGGTTCGGAATCGCAACAACAACCCAAAACGAAAGGAGTAAGGAAAAATGAAACAGATCGTATTGGCAATGGTTTTTGTAATGATGGCAGTAGCTCTGGCGCAGGCGACATCTGTGCCACCGCTGGTGAATTACCAGGGGATGCTGGCCGATGCGGATGGCAAGCCGCTCACGGGAACCAAAAAAATTGAGTTCAACCTGTATGATGCGGCAACAGGGGGAAACAAGGTATGGGGGCCGCAGATTTTTGGCAGTGTGCCGCTGGTGAACGGGATGTTCAATGTGATTCTTGGCACGACCGACACCGCAGGGCGTTCCATTGCGGATGCATTTGGTG
>Ga0190283_1000324_pt1 | contig 25797 bp, 14 predicted proteins | sample 48691801_MG_FD_161669 | JGI IMG/M metagenome (GOLD analysis project Ga0190283, IMG submission 161669) | Hydrothermal vent microbial mat bacterial communities from Southern Trench, Guaymas Basin, Mexico - 4869-18-0-1_MG | ecosystem: Environmental > Aquatic > Marine > Hydrothermal vents >...
GGGGTCTGCAATTGGAAACAGAAGCATTATCAGATCACGCTGATTGCTGACAAGTAAAAAAGAGTTTTGATAGGTCGCGTTGTGGCTGGAGTGCACCTCACCACACATCGAGGCCTGCCGGTTGAGGCTTGCTTAGGCGTGATGATCGATGACCACCTTGATGGCGTGGGGATGGAGGGATTGGGTCATCGCCTCCTGGATGTCGTTCGCCGGCAGGTAGTGGGTGATCACCATTTCGGCCAGGTCGAAACCGTGGGTAAGCAGGGTTTTCATCACCGGCAGGGCACGGCGAAAATCACCGCAGCGCGAAGTGCTCAGGGTCAACCCCTTCTCCTGGAGGCGCTGGATCAGTCCGCCCTGTTGTGGTGCGGCGGCGCTGAGGAAGATCGTCCCGCGCGGCGCCACGAGGCTGCGCTCCGATCCCTGCCAGGGGCGCAGCACGCGGTCCAGGTCTTCCAGGCTGCCCACGATGGCCAACTCGGCCGGCTCGATCGCTGCCTTCCGATCGCCGTGGCGGGACAAGTCCTCGGCTGTGATCCGCTCGATGGCGAGCCCCGCCTCGCGCAGCGCTGCTTGAACCTGCTCGGGAACGAAACCGCCATAGACGACGATGCGGTCCTTCCCCGATCGCACCGCTCGCTCGGCCTCCACCTTCGAGAAGGGGACCAGCGAGATTTCATCCACCACGAGCTCGGTCACGTGGCGCAGACCCAAAGTGGTGCGTCCGGTGGTCGATTTGACATGCACCTCTCGCCGCGCCATCTGGAGCGCCAGATCGAGCCCCTCGGGCCGCCCGCTCGCCTCGATGACGATATCGGCCGAGTTCCGCAGCTTGCCGGCATCGTTGCCCGCGGCACCGCTGAAGATCTCATCAGCGCCCAGGAGTCGCGCGCGTTCGGCGCGCAGGGGGCTGGGCTCGATGGCCGCGATCGTCGAGGACAGGTCGTGCTCCAGACGCAGGGCATGCAAGGCCGCGATGAGCAGCAGCCCCAGCTTGCCCGCGCCGATGACGGCCACCCGCTCCCCGCCGGCAAGCGAGCTCGCCGCGCCGTCCACCACGGAGCGGACGATTCTGTCTTTCAAAGCACCGCCGGCGATCGTTTCGGCGGCGTGCAGGGCCGCGGCGAAGGGTTCCACCAGGACAGCGTGGTCGTCGGGTAGGTCGTCGGGCACGGTGACGACGTTGTGCCGCGGTACCAGGATGTGCGGGGCGAAACCTCCCGGGAGCCGATCGATCCCCAGGACCAGACGCTCGGGACAGTGATTGCCGAGCCCCTCACGGCAGAGTCGGCAGGAGTTGCTCTGCGCCGCGGCGAGCGCCTGGTGGGAGGCGTTGATCTCGGGAACCACGCGCACCCCGCCCGGATCCCTTGCCACAATCTCGTGACCGATGACCTGGGGCAGGGGGAAAGGCAGGTGGACGCGCGCATGATCGGTGGAGCAGATGCCGCACTGCGCGGTGTCGAGGGGCACATATCCGGGACCGAGCTCCAGGTATTTTCTTCCATCGCGCTCGACGACGAAGCCCTCCTCCGGACAGCCGCTATAGGCATAGCGTGCCCTGCGAAGAGAGCCGTCGGCGTGTAGTTCCTCCGCGTCGAAGGAGATCAGGGCGTGAGACATGCAGCGATCCTGTCGGCGATCCGCTTGCCGCTCATGATGGCATGATCCATATTGAGATACTCCCAGTCGCCGAATCGCCCGCACGGGTAGATGTCGAGCCGCTCCAGCGCCTGGTGCAGTTTGTCCACAGTGTCGCGATGGTTGAGATCATAGATGATATAAGCCGGATCGAGGGTCATGACCGACCGGTGCAGGATCTTATGTTCCGGGCGGATCAGACCCACCTTGCGCAGATCTTCGATGCAGGTGTCCACGAGAGTGTTTCTGTCACGGGGACGATAGATCGAGTCGGAGATCTCGCACATGATCGACTGGCAGCCCTCGGGGACCAACCACTTCGAGAAGAGATGGGGGAAGGAGAGCCGGTGGAAGATCGTGTCTTCGCTGGGATAATAGACCCAGTGGTAGTCGGGCAGATCGGTACCGCTGAGGCCAATGTTGACGGTGTGCACGATGTTGTATTTGAGCTCCTCGCGCTCGGGGATTCCGTCTGGTTTTTCTCGCAGAAGATCGAGCAGGCGCGGCAGCGGCAGCGTGGAGGAGAGCGAGTTGTAGTTGTAGGCGATTTCCTTGCCGTCGCCGTCGACGGCGACGACCCGCTTCTGGATCGGATCGATTTCGCAGACCGACGTGTGCAGGCTGACTTCGTCTTTCACATGCTTGTTCAGCCCCCTGGGCAGGGCTTCGATGCCGCCTTCCTTGGGGTACCAGAACTTGTTGTTCGGCCCGTAATCCTTGGCCGGATCCTTGAGAGCGCCTTCGAGAACCTCGCGGATCGACGGGCGGGGAACCCGTTCGGCGATCCAACTGAAGTTCATCTCCCTCAGGTCCCAGGCCCAGACCCGGCGGTTGTAGGGGATCATGAAATTCTTGGCGATCCCCGTGCCGAAGGTCTGGACGATCCACTCCTCGAAGTTCTCCGGTTCCTTCTTGTGGTTGTTGAAGGTGGCGTCGATCAATCCCATGAGGTTTTCGACGATCACCTCGTTGGGAAGACCGTAGTTGTTGGCCTGATAGGGATACTCGGTGTAAGCCCCATGGCTGAAGCAGAACGAGCGACGGCGCTGGATGCCGACGTTGTTCTTGAGGAGGACCTTTGTGATCAGGTCCCGGGCGTAAGGGTCTGAGGGGTAGAGGATATGGATCGAATGGTCGAATGAGAACCCATCCGCCGTCTCCGTTCGGCAAAGCCCTCCGGTGCGGCTATTCCTCTCCAGGATCTTGAACGGCAGGCCATGTTCCTTGAGATGATAACCGCAGCTCAGTCCAGCGAGTCCGCCACCGATGATGAGTGTATCCACCATTTTTTCAGCCTAACAATCTGACCATTATGATAAATCGACCCTGTCGATTATTGACCGCCGCGCCCCGACCAGCTCGGTGCCGGGGCATCCCTTCCGCATGAAGGTCGCGGTACTATCTCATCCCCTGAATCTTTCAAGCCCTCTGATCCTAATCCCCTACAGGGCTGTGCTTTTTTTCTAATCACATGCCTGCAAGTAGTTATAGAGATCATCGTTGACGTTTTAGATTATCGGATCTTAATAGCGCTCATATTGAGCCATTAAACAGGCCGATATTCAGGTTTTTTCGATTTCGCGACTCTTTGACGCCGAGAAGGGTCGGCGTGGCTTATTCTCTTCTCGTTGCCAGACGAGCATCCCCTCGTCTTCTTGCAGCTCCCTGACCCGGTGTGCCCGGTTTCGGAAGCATTATAGCGCCTGCGATCTAAATTGTCAGTCGAAAACTGCGGCGCCGAGTGTTGGCTTCGAGACCGCTGCGGGAAACCCCGGGTTTTCGCGTCTCACATCATCGAAGGTCCAACATTGACGCGGACAGGGCGTAAATAGAGAGTTATAAAGAGAGTGACTTAGGCTTTTTTACAAGGTCCATCATGTGGCACGCGTTCACTGTCAGTCGATCGCGCGGTCGATCTGGGCGCGCAGCACGGCTGCAAGTGGACAACACCCTCTCATTATTAAACGACTTATTATACTACAAGGGGCCACAGCGGCTGTAACAATAAGGGGACGGAAACAATCGGTCAAGGAGGTTTATCATGAGTCTCGGACGGAGCACCCCGTTATTTTGGGGTCTGGCCCTGCTGGCGGGTTTTTTAGGAGTGTCGAACGGCTTTTTTCTGCTTCACGCCGTCGAAGAGGGGATCGACGCTGACGAGGGCGTGGGATTGTGCATCGAGGAACGCAAGGTCATCTCGATCTTCGAGCGCAGCGCGCCGTCGGTGGTTTTCATTACGAACAAGGTCCAGCGCCGTTCGCTCTTCTCCCTCAATGTCACGCAGATCGAGCAGGGTTCGGGAAGTGGGATCATCTGGGACCGCGCCGGGCACGTTGTGACCAATTCTCACGTGATCCAGGGGGCCGATGCCGTATCGGTCACCTTGGCCGACGGTACCGTCTGGGAGGCTGACTTCGTCGGTGGAGCACCCGGTTCCGACCTGGCGGTGCTCAAGATCGCCGCGCCGCGCGACAAGCTCATCCCCCTCGAACTGGGCTCGTCCACCGACCTCAAGGTGGGGCAGACGGTCCTGGCCATCGGAAATCCCTTCGGGCTCGATCATACGCTCACCAAAGGGATTGTGAGCGCCCTGGGTCGCGAGATCCGGTCGCTCTCCGGCAAAACCATTCACGACGTGATCCAGACCGATGCAGCCATCAATCCTGGAAATTCGGGCGGGCCGCTGCTCGATTCGCGTGGTCGCCTCGTAGGGATCAACATGGCGATCTACAGCTCGACCGGCTCGAACGTGGGCATCAGCTTCGCCATTCCGGTAGATACGGTCAATCGTATTGTTCCCAGCCTCATACGTGACGGTCAGTTAATGACTTACGATCCTGGGGTGATTCTCGTGCCCGACTGGTACGCCAAGCAGCGCCGCCTCACGGGTGCCGTGATATACAGAGTGATCGAGAACTCGCCTGCCGCGAAACGGGGGATCGAGGGGGGATTGTTCACTCAGCGCAACGCTTTCATACCCGGCGATATCATCGTGGCCATCGATGGCCAGCAGGTGAACGGCGCCAACGACTATTTCGCGCTGCTCGAGAAGTATGAGAAGGGAAACGTGGTGACCTTTACGATCAAGCGGGGGCGGGCGTATTTCAACGTCGATCTGCCCCTGGTTGTGATCCAGGACCGTTGAGGCCGGCTCGGTTTTTCGAGTTCCTGGCCCGGTTGCCGTTGCGCCCCGAATTCTGCTGCGGTTTCTCCAGATAGGCTTTGGTCAGCGTTTCCTTGAGAAACTCGAAGGCCTCGTAGGGATCGTCGGACATGTGGAAGAGGTTGACATCATCCTCTTCGATCATACCCCTCTCCACGAGGAATTCGATGTCGAGCGCTTTCTTCCAGAATTCCGAGCCGTACATGACGACGGGAAGCTTCTTTGTGATCTTCTTGGTTTGAATGAGGGTCAACACCTCGAAGAGCTCATCGAGGGTTCCGAAGCCCCCGGGGAAGGCAACGAGCGCCTTGGCCAGGTAGAGGAACCAGTATTTCCTGATAAAAAAGTAGTGGAACTCGAAGTTCAGCTCTTTGGTGATATAGGGGTTGGCGAACTGCTCGAAAGGGATGCTGATGTTCAGCCCGATCGAGTATCCCTTCTTGTTGAGGGTCGCTCCCTTGTTTGCGGCCTCCATGATGCCCGGTCCCCCGCCGGAGCATACTATCAGGCGCCGCTGTCCGCGGCCCAGCGAGAGCGACCATTCGGTGAGCAGGCGTGCCAGCTCCACGGCGTCCTCGTAGTACCGGCTCATCTCCATGGCGATCCGCGCCCGATGAACCTCCTTTTTCTGCGCTTCGCTCTGCTCTTCCCGGGGATAGGTGCGCGTGAGCTTCTCGAGGTGCTCCTTGGCGGTCTCGGGATCGCGGATCCTGGAAGAGCCGAAGAAGACGATCGTGTCGCGGATGCGGTGTTCGTCGAACCGGGCGGCGGGCTCCAAGAACTCGGCCAAGACCCGGATCGTCCGTGCATCCGGGCTGTTGAGGAACGCGAGGTTCTTATAAGCTTTGGGGGGCTTGAATGTCTCGTCGCCGGTCATAATTCCAACCTTTCTTGAAACCGGCACCTTAACACTCCACAATGTGAGGCGCAAACGTTATAGGACGAGAGGCCCTTTTTTCGAGTGCAGAGAACGGCAGCGTTGCGGCCGAGGTCACTTCGCCATGTCGTTCCAAGATCAGATGGAGGCCCGCTGTATGAACCTGGAGAGGCTTGTTCTTCTCGCGTCTATCGTGGTATCGGCGGGGGCGTTCTATGCCTTCGTCAGCAAGAGGTACAATATTATCCACTCCCTGCGGGGCGGTTTTGAAACCTCTGATCCGGAACGTCGTTTCTTCCGCTTTCTGCTGGAAGTCTGTTTTCAGAGCAAGGTCATCTTGCAGCGGCCTCTCGCCGGGCTCATGCACGCCTTCGTCTTCTGGGGATTCATGGCCTTCGGGCTGGTGACGGCCGACCATTTTCTGCGCGGTGGATTCGGGGTTCCCCTGCTGGGGCACGGCGTGATCTTCACCTTCTTCAGGACCGTGGCCATGCTGGTCTCGTTTGGTGTGATCCTCGGCATCAATTACCTGGCCTACCGTCGTTTCGTGGAGAAGCCGGCGGTACTGGGCAAGCACCTCTCGATCACCTCGGGGGTCGTGGCGCTCTTCATCAATCTTTTGATGATCACCTATCTGCTCGACTACTTCCTCCTCGAGGAAGGGACGGCGCTCTTCGCGCAGGGATCGATGGCAAGCACGATCAACTGGTGGCTGCACGCCGAGGTCATCCTGGCTTTCATGGTGTTGATCCCTTTGAGCAAGCACCTTCATTTGGTGCTCGGCCCCTTCACCACCTATCTGAAGTCCTTCGAGCTGGCTCCGCTGAAACCGCTCGATTTCGAAAAGGAGGAGTTCGGCGCCGAGAGCCTGAACGACCTGGACAAGTTCACCGGGCTGAGTGCCTTCTCCTGTGTGGAGTGCGGCAGGTGCTTCGAGCACTGTCCGGCCGCCCAGACCGACAAGACCCTCGATCCCAAGACCCTCATCCTGGACATCCGGAAGGGTTTGCTCAACAACGTCGAGCAGGCCGTGATCGGCGACACCCTGGACGAGAAGGTCATCTGGCAATGCACCACCTGCGGATCCTGCACTTGGCAGTGTCCCGTGGGCGTCGAGCACGTGACCCCGATCATCGAGACGCGCCGCGGCCTGGTGGCCGGCGGCGAGTTCCCATCTCCGCTCAAGACCATGTTCAAGAGCATGGAGCGCCATCAGAATCCCTGGGGTTACACCCCTGACCAGGCCATCGAATTCCTGGAAGAGAACAACTACCCCAAGTTCAAGGACCAGGACGTGCTCTACTGGATGGGGTGCCTCGCCCGCTACGACGACCTCTACCGCAAGACGTCGCTGGCTTTCGTGGAGAAGCTGAAAAAAGCGGGTGTCTCGTTCGGCGTGCTCTACGATGAGATCTGCACCGGCGATGCCGCACGGCGCGCAGGCAACGAATTCGTCTTCCAGGAGATCGCCGCGACCAACATCGAGACCCTCAACAAGGCCGCGCCGAAGACGATCGTCACCACCTGTCCCCACTGCCTGCGGACGCTGAAGGAGTACAAGGACCTGGGGCTCGAACCGGGGATCGAGATTCTGCATCACTCCACCTTTCTGAACGGCCTGGCCTCGAACGGCAGTCTGGGCGCCGATTGGAGTCTCCCCGCCACGGCGGCGTTCCACGACGCCTGTTACCTCAGCCGCTACTGCGGTTCGGACGGATGCAAAGAACCCAGATCGTTCCTCAAGGCCCGCGGCGTCCAGGTCGTCGAGCCGAAGCGCACCCGGGAGCGGTCGTTCTGCTGCGGCGCCGGCGGTGCGCAGTTCTTCAACGAAGAGGTCGAGGGCAAAAGGATCAACCTGGATCGTATCGACGAGCTGATCGAGCTCGAGCCCGGGGTCATCGTGACGGCGTGCCCCTTCTGCCAGGCCATGTTGCGCGACGGACTGGCCGATCGCGGGGTGGAAAACATTGAGGTGAGGGATCTGGCACAGATTTGAACAACGACTCGATGAAATGCAAGAACCCAAGGTCGATGCCCTCGAGGATGATGGTCCCCTTGCGGCGGGGGCGGGTGCTGTCAGCAGGCCGCGTCAATGGTGGGCGCGGGCTGAATTGAATTTATTCGCGGCGAGTGGTATCTTTTTTGAAATTACACAGCCGTAAACCATAGGAATTCCGTCAACCACCACGAGTCAACTTCTGACAGACGGGAGCATCGATGAATCAAGATCGCAGACGAAGCCGAGACCGCCGCCCTTCCGGCGGTCCCCAGGGCCGAAGAAAGTATCGCCGACAGGGTGGTCCCCCTCCCTTCGACCAATCCAATCCTTTTCGAGGACGTAACAGCGTGCCTCCAGAAGAGACCGACTTCGCCAGGTTCGACCTCGACGAGCCGCTCCTGAAGTCGATCGCGGCGTCTGGCTACAAATCTCTCACCAGCCTTCAGGAGGAGCTGATCCCGCTCGTTCTCGAGGGCAAGAATATTATTGCCCGGGCCGGTGAGGTTTCGGGACGGACCGTGGCCTTCCTGGTGCCGATCCTGCACCGATTGACCGACCGAGCCAATCCCAGGGTCCTGGTTGTGACTCCCACGCGCAAGCTGGCCTCCCAGGTCCACAACGAGATCAGACGTCTCACGTTCTACATGAACCTGAAGAGCTCGCTCCTCGATGCCGGCTCGCGGATCTCGGTGCAGGCGCGCGCCCTGGCTGCGGAACCTACTTTCGTGGTGGGCACGCCCGGCCGCGTTCTGGACCACATCCGTCGCGGCAACGTGACCTTTGAAGACCTCGACAGCCTGGTCCTGCTGGAGCTGGATCGTGTGTTCGACCAGGGTAAAGGCGGTGATGTGGAGGAGTTGGTGGCCAATCTGCCCCACGTGGATCAGGTGATCCAGATCGCCTCCAACGTCCCGCCGGCGGTGGCGCGATTTTGCCGCCAGAACACCGTCGACCCGGTGGAGCTCTTCGAGCTCGAGGAGGTCGCATTGAACGCGGCGCTTGCGGACAACCTGTTCTGCCTGTCGACGGAGGGCGAGGATACGCTGCTTTTGCTCTCCCGAGTGATCCGCCAGGAGAAGCCGGAACGGACCGTGATTTTTTGCCAGAACAAGGACGCCGCCGAGGATATCCTGGTCGAGCTCGAGGATTCTCCCGAAGGAACGCGAGGTCTGCATGCGGGCATGGGGGATCGGCAGCGCAAGAACACGCTGGAACGCTTCGGGCGCGGCGACTTCGGGATCCTCGTGCTGACCGATGGCACCGCCTCGAGCGTCGATGTGGACGATGTGTCCTGCATCATCAATTTCGATCTTCCGCAACTGCCGGAGGACTACCTGTTCCGGTTGAGCCGGATTGCAGCGCCCGGCGCGCAGGCGAAGGTGATCCTCTTCGTGAGGGACCGGGAACAGGAACCCTTGCGGCTTCTCGAGGAGGGAATCGGCTGCAAGATGTCGGAGCTCGAGCTGTCAGAAGTCGAGATCGAGCCGCCTCGTGACAAACCGTTGGCTTGGGACGACGACGAAGAAGAAGACGGTGACACTGAGTTCTTCAATGAACCGATCGAAAAACGACGATTCGACGAGGGTCGGGAGAAGCCCCGTCGCCGAGACCAGCCGAAGCCCAAACCGAAGCCGAAACTGGAATCGGAACCCAAACCGGAACCTAAACCGGAACCCAAACCGGAGCCGGTAAGGGAGAGAGAGCAAGAGGTCGAGGACCAAGATTTTGTTTGGCCCAAACCCCGATCGGAATCGTCCGGCAAGGATTCCGAGGAGTCGAATAAGAAGTTATTCCATGGCGGATGGCTCAAAAAGCTGAAGCGCCGTCGATGACAGCCAAGGTCATAGCCTCGAGGTCTTGCCTCTCTTCGTTTCTGATCAAATAAATGCTGACAGAGATTTGGCCATTGTTCCGGTTCGTAAGGTTGTGATTCCATGGGGGCAAAGACCGCGCGCAACAGACGTGATATCAGCCGGGAGTCTTCCAAGCTCGCGGTGGCGGGTGATCCGCCGGCAGGTTTCACCTCGCAGAAGATGAAACGCATCACCGCGATCCTGATCGTCGGGTTCTCGCTCTTCGCTCTTTGCGCGCTGATCACCTATCTCGACACGACGGGGCTTACGGAAGCGGCGCGTAAGGGTAACCTATGCGGCGCCACCGGTCAGGCCCTCGCCCGGTTTCTGCTCTACGGTTTCGGCTACGCCAGCTATGCCCTCGTCATCTGCATGGGAATCTGGGGGGTCGTGCTCTTCACCCGCAGAGACCTGCCCGCGGCGCTGCTCAAGGTAGTGGGGCTGGTCTTTTTCACCATGTTCCTGGCGGCGTTCCTCAGCCACCTGCTGAAGGGGGTGCCCGCGTCGATTCCCGACTACGGCGGTCTCGTGGGCCGCTTCCTCGACGTGCTCCTTTCGGAGAGGCTGGCTCTGGGAGTGCTGGGCACCCGCATTCTCTTGATGGTGCTCTTTCTGATCACCTTCATTCTGGCCACGGACTGGGCCTTTTTCACCCCGCTCCTCGCGCTCGGACGCTGGGTCAAGCAGTACGCGCAGCGCTGGCGGGAGAAGACCCGCGAAGCCAGGGAAAAAGCAGCCAAAGCCCGCGATGAATCAGCCAAGCGCAAAAAAGAAGAGCGCAAGGCTGCGGCCGCAGCGGCGGTCGCGAAAGCCGAGACCGAGAAGCGCCACAAGAAAGACCTGGCCCTCGCACGGTTGCAGGAGCGGGAAGAGCGCAAAGCCTCGGCCCGCGCCGGCAAGGATTCCCAGGCCGCCCCCGCCGATACCTCTTCGAAGGCTGCGACGCCGGCCGGGGCGGTCGAGCCGCCGAAATCCGCGACGCCGCCTGCACCCCACGCGCGACCCGCCGCCGGTAAGACAGCGCCCGAGGAGGGCGAGGCGCCCTCACCGATCTCGCCATCGGACGGCGAAACCGTGCAGATCCCGCTCCCCTACCGCAAGAAGGGACAGAAATACCGCAAGCCGAACTTCGACCTGCTCGAAACCCCCAAACCCGTTCCTCACAGTGAAATGGGCCAGGTCATCTCCGAAACCTCCTCGCTCCTCGAGACGACCCTGCAATCCTTCAAGATCGAGGCCGAGGTGGTCGAGATCCAGCGCGGCCCGGTCATCACCATGTTCGAGCTGGAATTGGCGCCGGGCATCAAGGTGGAGCGCATCCGCTCCCTCGAAGATGACATCGCCATGGCGGTCAAGGCTCCCAGCGTGCGCATCGTCGCTCCCATTCCGGGTAAATCGACGGTGGGCATCGAAGTACCCAACCAGATCCGCGAAGTGGTACGGCTCAAGGATCTCTTCCTGACGCGCAAGTTCAGGGATTCCAAGTACGCCATTCCCATCTGCCTCGGCAAGGATGCGGCGGGCAACGCGCTCATCGACGATTTGGCCAAGATGCCGCACCTGCTCGTGGCCGGCTCGACCGGTTCGGGTAAGTCGGTGTGTCTCAACGCGATCATCATGTCGGTGCTCTTCACGCGCACCCCCGAGCAGGCCAAGCTCATCCTGGTCGACCCCAAGATGGTCGAGCTCTCCTATTTCAAGAACATTCCGCACCTCATGTGTCCGGTGGTGACCGAGATGAAGCGCGCCGGTACGATTCTCGAGTGGGCCACGCGCCAGATGGATTCGCGCTACAACCTGCTCCACATGGCCGGGGTGCGCAACATCCACTCGTACAACAAGCTGAGTGAGAAGGAGCTCAGGGAGCGGTTGGGCGAACTGGCGGAGGAAGATGATTTCCAGCCCTCCATGCCCTTCATCGTCATCGTCGTCGACGAGCTGGCCGATCTGATGATGATCGGCACGCGCGAGGTGGAGATGAACATTACCCGGCTGGCTCAGAAGTCGCGCGCCGTCGGGATCCACCTGGTTCTGGCCACGCAGCGGCCCTCGACCAACGTGATCACAGGGTTGATCAAGGCCAACATGCCCACGCGTATCGCATTCATGGTGGCGAGCAAGATCGATTCACGGGTGATCCTCGACGTGAACGGCGCGGAGAAGCTTTTGGGGCAGGGGGACATGCTGTATATGCCGCCCCACACGTCGCTGGTCTACCGCTCGCAGGGGACCTACGTCTCCGACGAGGAGGTGCGCGACGTGACCCGCTTCTTGCGCGAGAACGCCGAGCCCGAGTTCGAGCCCGAGCTCACAGGTGCCGAGAAGGCGGACTTCGACCCTTCAGCCGTGGACGAGCTCTACAACGAGGCGGTGGAGCACATCCTCGAGACGCAGCGCGGCTCGGCCTCGCTGCTGCAGCGCCGTTTCTCGATCGGCTACACGCGCGCCTCGCGTCTGATCGACCTGATGAGCCAGGACGGGATCCTGGGCGACTACAAGGGCAGCCAGGCGCGTGAGGTGCTCTTGTCCGACGATGAATGGAAGCTGCGATTGGCGGAACAAAACAACAAGAAGAAGAAGAAAGGCAAAGCCAGGCGTTGACAGACCGTCTCCATGAGCCGGATCGGCGGCGATCAGCCCGACGACATGCAGGACGGCCGGCAGAACCGGGCTTGATGGATCTCAAGAATCCAAGAATCAAGGAGCTCGAGGATGGAATTTGTGTTGGGCAGCTCACTGTTCAGCTCGGCCTTTATGGGCCTGACGGCGAGCCTTGTGGGATTTCTGCTCCTGATCTTCTGGGGCTTCATGTTCATCATCGGAGTGAAGGTGGAGCGGCCGCTCTACAAGCTGGCCGGCATCGTGCTGGCGTCGCTCAGCCTCTCCATGCTGATCGGCATCTACGACGATCTCGAGAAAACGCAGGACTACGCCGGCGGCGTGCTGGGCCGCCAGTTGGCCGAGCGGTGCAGCCAGATGGGGGTGGAGACCCTGATGTGCGTGATCCTCTGGCTCGTGGTGCCCTTGTCGATCCTGCTGGCCACCGACTGGCTCTTCCTGGGGCCTCTGTTCCGCGGTCCGCGACGGCGGCGCGCCTCACCGCCCGCCCGCCCCGAGGTTGCGCCCGCCGTTGATGAGCCGCAGGAGCGGGTGTATCAGGGTGACGGAATCCTGTCGGCGCCGCGGCCTGTGTCGCAACGGCCAGGCGTCGATCGACCGGCTGCCGGGGCGGTGGCGCCGGGAACCTGGGACGCGGCGGCCGCACCCGAGGCCGCGAGCCCGTCGCCGGCGAGTGTCGCTCCGGCACCTGCCAGCATCGGTCTCGATTCGTTCTCCAAGGACGCGGCCGAGGATGAGCAATCGGTGCCCGCACCAGATGCGGAGGCTCTGACAGAGCCCGATGCAAGCAACCCAGCGGAGCCAGCGAGCCCCGAGGAGGACCTTCGTGCAGGCGACGAACCGGGCCTTGCGACCGGCGGCGACGACGAGGCGTTGGTACCCGAGCCCGAGGGGGCGATCGGTGGCGTCACGGAAGAGGATTCACCGGAAGACCTGTTATCTGGGAGCCGGATCTCCCCGGTCCCAATCCCGGAAGACCTGAGCGAGGATCGCGAAGAGCCGCGTCGGGAGCAGCCGGGAGTCGAGACCACCTCGGGCGGCGGCCAGGCCTGGTGGTCGTCGGGGTCGATGGATGATGAAAGTGGCGGTGAAGGCGGTGCGACGGAAACCACGATTCCCTTCGGCGGAAGCGCTTCTTCGAGCACACCTTGGTGGGCGGCGGGGAGCGATGATGCGGTGATGTCCGACGAGGCCGTCGGGGAGGATGAGCAGCCGGACGAGGAGATGCTCGAGGCCGATACAGGCTCGACTGGCGGCGGCGGGTTGGACACCGACGCAAAGACGACTGCGGCGGCGGAATCGGAAGTCCTCGAAGCGGGAGAGAGCGTACCGGCCGTGGAGGATGCTCCCGGTGAGCCCGTTCCCGAAGAGGAGAACACCGAGGACACCGAGGATTCCGAAGATGCGGCGGGCGGCGCGCCGTCGACCGCAGAGGTCGTGGAGGAAGAGCGCGAGATCCGGGCTCCGAGCCCCTACAAAGATGTCCTCGAGACATTCAATCGCATTACGAGCGCCGGCGCGGAGGAGGAGACGGGCGATGACGAGAGCGCCCGCGATGCTTCCGCCGGTGCAGGTCTCGACGACGGAGAGGAACCACCCGTCGACGAGGCGCTCGGCGATCTCGATGTCGGCGAGCCGGAGATGGAGGATCTCGACAAGGACCTGGATCTCCCCGTCGAGGATGACAATGACGAACCCTTCGTGGTGGAGATGATAGAGGTCGATACTCAGGACGTCGAGGGAGAGACCGGCAAGGATGGAGATGCGAGCGCGCCCGCGCAGGCCGATCAGCCGGACAAAGCCCGGGGAGAGAGCGACGGCGACGAGCGCAGCGAAGGCGACGTCCTGAAAGAAGCCGTGGCGCTCCTGGTCCAGGAAGGCCAGGGTTCGATCGCCATGCTCCAGCGGAAACTCGGGATCGGCTACTTCCAGGCGGCGCAGCTACTCAATCGGCTCGAATCCCAGGGTGTGATGGGCCCGCCTGACGGCAATATCCGTAAAACCTTGATCGGCGAGGAGGATGTGGCGCGGTTCATCGCCGACGAGACCTCCTGACCGTGGGATTCGAGTGGATGAGAGAACGCTCCGCGACCCAGCGCAATCGAGCGGGCTTGTTCCGATAGATTGACTTCGATAAGAACAGCGAGGATGAGTTTTGAAGCGACAGACGAAGCTCGTGGCGCGGGGGCGGTTTGTGCTACCCGTCGAACCTGCCGGGGACACACCTTTCCGCATTGATGATGGTTACATTTTGACCGAGGGGAGTCGTATCTCCGAGGTGGGAGCGTGGAACGCTGGCGTTGCAGCGCGCATCGAGCCGCTCGTGCAGCAGGGCGAGATCGTCGTCCTGGGAAGCGATGTCGCGCCAGGGGCGGGGGAGCGTGCGGGCTCGCCGGTGGGGTCGACCGCGGGTGCGACGGAAGATACGGGGATCGTGCCGCGGCTGCCAGGCATTCTTTTGCCTGGGTTCGTCAAGGCGCACGGCCATGACCACGAGTCGCTCATCATCGGTGTGGCCAAGGACGAGCCGCTCGCCGACTGGCTCGACCATGCCGTCAACGCCTTTGCCAGCTTCGTGGAGCAGAAGATGCCCGAGCTGGAGAAGGTTCTTTCGCGCTCGCCCTACCTGGTGTCCTATCTGAAAGCGCGCCTCGACGACCTCTCGTACGGCATCACTTCGACCCTGGTGCATCACTGCAACTACAACAAGTATCACCTCGGCGAGATTGTCGAGGCCAACCGCCTGGCGGGTACGCGCATGTTTCTGGCCGTGGGCAGCCAGGACCGGCACTACGATCCGCGCATCCTCGATCGGGTTGACGAGGCGGTTGCGCGCCTCGACGCGGCGCAGGCGGCGTTCGCGAGCGAGGAGCGGCTTACCATTCTGCCCGGGCCCGATCAGCTCTTTTCCAACGGACCCGAGCTGCTCCGTGCGCTCAAGGCCTGGGCTGCGGAGCGGGGCAGCCTCGTTCACATCCATTCCTCCGAAGAGCCCAGGACCACGCGCTGGTTCCGCGAGACCTACGGGCAAACCCCGGTGGAGTACGCCGATTCGATCGGTTTCCTCGACGAGCGCACCATGCTGGCGCACCAGGTGAACAGCACGGAGCGCGATCTGGAGATCATCCGCGACACGGGGGCCATGGTGGTGCACAATCCACTGGCCAACACCATCCTGGGATCGGGCATGCCGCCGCTGTTGGAGATGATGGCGATGGGGATCCCGGTGGCCGTCTCCACCGACGGATCGGGCAGCGCCGACAACCAGAACATCATCGCCGCGGCGCGTCTGGCGGCACAGTTCCAGAAGGCCTTTCATCGCGACGCATCGGTGCTGCCGTCGGAGACGCTGCTGCGCCTGGTGACGCGCGAGCCGGCGCGCATGCTCGGGCTTCAGGCCGGCGCGTTGCGACCCGGCTGGAAGGCCGATTTCATCCTTGTCGATCTACGCGGCGCCAATCTGAACCCCACGCGGCTCGACAACTGCCTGGAAAACTTGTTCTGGGCGGCGAACGGCTCGGAGATCCGCTTTGTGGTGGCCGGCGGGCGGGTGCTGGTGGACGACTACCGCAACGTGGCCCTCGATGGGCCGGGTATCCTGGACCAGGTGTGCGAGCTCTCGGAGCGCTTCCAGGCCTGGCGCCCGGAGGCCGAGGAGATCCGCGCCACCGGTGCGCGGCACGCCAAAGGCGATGAAGAAGGGGCGGATCGATGAGCGGTGTGAGCGGCGATGCCGAGGGGACCGGGGGGGGAGGTCGCGCCGGGGGACAGGCGACGAGATCGCCGTCATCGCCGGCGGAGGCGCGTGGCGGTTTTTTCCCGGGAACGGTGTCGCGGGTGGTCTTTCTGGGCCTGGCTGCGGTGCTGCTCCTGGCAATCGTGGCGGCCGCCTTGAGGGACCGGGGAGGCGCTGTGGGACGCGATGGCGGCGAGGGGGACGGGGCTGGGGCGGTCGAAAGCCTGCTCCGCGAAGGGCACCGCCTGCTCTGGGACGGCTACCCCGAGCGCGCGCTGGCGCTGTTCGAGGAGGTGTTGGCCGGCGACGGCGAGCACCCCGAAGCACGGCTGCGGCGGGCGCAGTGTCGGTGGCGCATGGGGGTGAGCGACGAGCAGCAGTTCAGGAACGAGGCGGCGGCGCTACTGGCGGCGGAGGAGGTTACGCCGGGATTTCATGATTTGGTCAGAGCCGAGCTCGAGGTCATGGATGATGATATTACAGGTGCGCGGACTGCTTTCGATCGCGCCCTGGCATTCTGCAGCGATCGCCTGCACCACGCGATCCTCCACGAGGCGGACCATCTCAAGGACTGGAAGGCCACCCCGGCGTTCTGCCTCGGGCTGAAGATTCCCGTGGTCGAGGAGGGGCGCCGCGATCTGGCTCGTTTGTCCTTCCGGCCCGGTGAGGAGTCCTATTTGTCCCTCTTTCTGTGCTCGCCGCTCGAGGGGGTGCGCCTGCTCTTTCCCCGTGACGGGAACGAGCAGGATCGCGAGTTTCCCTGCAAGGGGGGGGACGCTCAGTTTGTGGAGTTCTACCGCGACAGCGGGCAGCGGCTCTACCTGCCCGCCGATCGCGATCTCTTTTTTGTGGCCCTGGCTACGCGTCTGAGGCCAGAGACTGAAAGCGTTGCGGCCAAGCTCTCGGAGATCTTGCGGTCGGGAGGTCGTGCTACGGAAGCTCGCGAGCGGCTGGGGGAAGAGTTCGGCAAGGATCGCGCGCTGGTGATCGAATAATTGGGCGGCGTCCAGCACCCGCGCGGCAACAGCAGAGCGAGTCGCTCACGTTCACCACTGTGCCGCTGCTAGGTATGAGACAAAACACCTATTGAGTTTACTTTGAGAGGTCGACATGAATCGGGCGTTCTCGTGGTTCTTCGGCGTTCTGATCGTCTTTTCAGGTCTTGGTTCCGTCCATGCCGATGAGAGCGGCGATTGGACCTGGGTCTGCGGCCGGCTCGACGTCGAACTGCTTCAGAAAAACTACCAGGCCTCAGTGGAGAAGACGTTTGCCTGGTATCAGGAAAAGTCGAATTTGCCCGGCCGGCTCGTCTGCGAGGACGACCTCGACGGTCCGCCGCAAGGACCTGCGGTTTTCATCGGTCCCGTCGCCGCTTTCGAACATCCCGAGTGGTTCGGCGTTCCCATGAAGGTCTTGCGCTCCGGCGAGGTGACCATCGGCAAGCACGATTTGAAATCGCCACGAACCGGCATCTATCTCCGCAGCCGCGAGGGTAACCGCATCGTCTACACAGGCCTGTCTCTCGAAGGATTCAAGGATATTTTCGGAGTCCACACCGGTCGTAGAGCTTGTACGATCACTGTGGACAAGTTGATCCGTTATGAGGGTGATTACGGCCATGGCGGCCTCGAGATCGAGGCTCTCTCGTTTTTAGGGCTCTATCCAACACCTGAGGAGCTCGCGGGGATCGATATACCCGAAGGCGCACTCGTGCTCGCGCCGGTGACCAAGGGGCGGGAACTGGATGGCCTGGAGCCTGCGTTTTCGGCGTGGCTGGGGGGCTTCGCCTACGGCCGCAAGGTGCTCTTTGTCGGGGAGAGCCACTGGAATGTGGGCGTCAACCGGATGTTCCACTTGATGGTCGAGGATCTCCTGGCGAAGGGGATGTTGAGCTCCGTTTTTCTGGAGCTCAATTACTCATTCGGCGCGTTCTACAATCACTACGTTTTCGAGCCCGACGACGAGCGTGCGGCGCGGTTTCTGGAGGAGCGGCTGCATCCACTGGTCAGATCTCAGAACGTTCTCGACCTGCTCGATCTCCTCAGGCGCTGGAACGTGTTGCACCCAGACAACCAGGTCGGTGTGGGATGTGTGGATATGGAATGGAGCGTCCCCAACGTGATCAAGCACATCCTCAATCCCTACCTCCTGCGGATCGACAGCAAATTTTCCTTCGCCGATCCTTATACCCTGCGCAAGCTCGGTCTCCAGAAAAGGCAACAAAAGAGGCTGCAAGCTCTCTTGGCGCGGGCTGATCGGGAGGAGATCGTTGGTGAGTACGATTTCATCACGCCGGCGTATATCGAAAATGTCATCACCAACGTGTACGACACCGTAAAGATCGATGACTTCAACGTCGACCGTCAGAAGGGCATCATCAGGAATATCGTGGAGTTCAACGGCGATCTTCTCGAGGGTGAAGGGCTCGCGGTGTTCAAGGGAGGGGGATTTCACGCCATCAAGCGCAAGCTCGACGGGGAAGCGTTTTATCACGACGCGGCTTATCTCAACGAGGTTCATCCGCCAACGCGTGGTAACGTGGCCACGATTTATCTGAGAGGTGTGGGGTACAGCTTCGCAGACATCGCCGGACTGAACCTGAAGGATCACATGTCCTCGGCCACGAAATACAACGAATTCGTCAAAAATTTCCAGGAGGCGCTGGCCTCCGGAAACGCGACCAAAGATGCGATCTATCTGCTCGGCAGGCGCGAGTTGAGCACCTTCGAGAAACTCCTGGCCCGTTCCGGGTATCTGATGAACCAGGACGTCGTCAGGCTCGAATCAGTGCATTGGGATGCGCTCAAAGCGCGCTTCGGCAACGCCGTTGAGGAAAACGGTCTGGACGACTACGACGCCCTGATCTACGTGCTGCGATCCAAGATCGAGGTGACCCGCCCCCGGGAGTTTCAAAAGGAGTAAGGGCGGGCAGGAAACTCCAACCTCGCCGTCGATTCCCGCTAACATCGGACATCGCGGCGTTGATTTTGATCCCGGCGACGGGATTACCATCCGGATAATGTGCGAATCCCGCGATCGTGCCCCGTTCCTGCAGAACAAGATCTGTCATCAGCAGATCTCCTGGAGTACGCGTATCCACCGCGATCGAACTGGCGACTCCAATATCGGGGTGGAAGGCGAAAATATCGTGAGAGTCTCTCGTCTCGATTTTAAAATAATTACAGCGATTCAGTCTCAAAGCTCAGCACATACCGGCCAGTTTCGCCCAGTTTGGGATAGAAAAGAGGGCTTTGCACGCCGCGAGATCGACGACGGGGATTGAAATTCCTATCCTCTGACTCGGAACACATCGTCTGTGGCTCGTGGAGTTGATACCGAACTCGATACCGATTCCGAACTCGATAGAGCAGCAGGATTTTAGTCCCCGGGGAATCCAGCGTCCGCACCAGGAACAGGGTTTCAACTTACTCCGGCACTGTGAAGAGCAATAGATTGGTTTGCACTGCATCGGGGTTGCTCTTGTCACCGATGAGCGCTTGGAACGGGTAGGTTTCACCCGGCAGCAGGTGCCCTGGGATGTCGAATTCTATAATGAGTACACCAGTGCTGGGAATGGGTCCTTGTTTATGTATGAAGACAGCCGGTCCCGATAGATACAGATCACCATAGGGTGTTACTGCCGGCGGATCTTGGACACCTGATCCTTGAACAACGATCACCGGATCGACAGCCGGATCTCCCACGATTCTCAAGGTATGACCGACGTCCTTAAGGTAGTAGAGAAGAATTTTTACATCCCGTACATATATTGCTCCATCATGATATATAATGACAGCCGGCGATACTGGCCACTCACGACCATGACAGGCCTTATTTCCGGAGGTGAACTAAAAGGACCACTTTTCTTATCGCTTCTCTTCTCGTTTTCCCACCAGTTGCTTTCTCGGCCACCACCTATGTTCCTGACAACTACTCGACCGGCCCGACGACGAGACCGATCAGAGCCGCCAGGGGCTCCGCAGACTCCGGTTCAGCATGCGCGAGGCGTCCTCGTCACCGATCACAATTTCCTTTTCCGGATCCCAAGCGATTTTGCGCCTCGAGCGAATACAGATGTCGCTCAGGTGGGAGATGATATCGGACTGCACCGCCGCTTTCACGGGACTCACCGTGGGCGCGCGGGTCTTCACGCAATCCACGAAGTTGGCGTAGTGGTTGTGGCTCTCGTAGAGGCGGACATCCCCCGGCTCGAGCTCGAGCTTCAGGAGCTTCTCGTCGCTCGCAAAGAGCCCCCCGCGATCCAAGCTCACCCAGCCCTCCGTTCCGAAGAAGGTGGTGCCGTGATCGTGGAACTTCCGGTAGGCGCTCACCACGGGGTTCGCTGTCTTGGCGTTCATGAAGCGCATCTTAACGCCGTTCGCGTACCGGCAGTGGATGTCCCACTCGCTGATGGTATCGAAGATGCCCACCGTGGGGATTCTGCCGGTCCCCTCGTACTCCACGGGCCCCGTGTGATCGGTGTCGTTCCCCCACTGGGCGATATCCAGGGTATGGGCCCCCCACCCTGCGATGAAACCCAGGGCGTTGTCGTAAACGTGGTATGCGCCCCACTCGGTGCAGCGGTCTTTCGTGTAGGGTGACATGGGTGCAGGGCCGATCCAGGTGTCGTAATCGAGATCCTCGGGCACGGGGATCGCCTCCGTGGAGCCTCCGCCCTTGGAAGTTTTCTCGTACCACTCTGGAGCGGTCATGCCGGGGCACCACGCCTCGATACGTTCGAGTTTACCAATGTACCCGTTCCTCACCAGCTCGCATGCCATCCGGAACTTCGCGTTTGAGCGCTGCTGCGTGCCGTACTGGAACACCGCGCCGTAGCGCAGGACCGTCTCCCTGAGTTGCTGGTTCCACCTGACCGCCATACCCAGGGGCTTCTCCACGTACACGTCCTTGCCCGCGCGCACCGCCGCCAAGGCTGCGGGAACGTGCCAATGGTCCGGCGTGGCGATCACAACCGCGTCGATGTCGTTGCGCGCGAGGAGCTCGCGGAAGTCACCGCTAAAAGCGCATCCTCTATAGCCGCCCTTCTGCCGTTCGGCGTAGAACCGGTCCACCGCCTCGGCTGTGCGCTTCTGGCGCGACGTGAAGCAGTCGCAGAGCGCCACGGACTGGGCCTGCGGTACGCGCAGGAACTGGCTGATGAGCGCGTTCCCCCGCCCGCCGGCACCGATGTAGCCGAGGGTCACCCGCTCCGAGGCAGGCGGCACCTTGCCGGCGCCGAGCGCCGCGGACGTGATCACATGGGGTGCCGCGAAGGGCGCCGCCGCGGCGCACGGCGGCCGGCGCCTCGCCATTTGCAAGCTCCTCCAGTACCGCGACGGCACGTTTCTCAAACCCCTCGTCGATCAGCACGAAAGCGCACTCGAGCAGCGCCCGGTGATAATCCGGCATCAGCGACAGGGACACCGTTTTCTCGGAAGCGCGCAACGTCTCCAGTGCCAACGGACCGCCGATCCGACCGAGGGCGTCCAGCGCTGCAAGCACAACGCGGCGTTCTTTGACCTTCAGGCAGCGCCCTATCAACGGCACGGCGTTCCGATCGCACCGCTCCCCAAGCGAATAGATGAGGCTCGTCATCAAGGGGTGTTGCGGGTCCTCGAGCGCCCGGCGCAGGGCGGCGGACGCCTCGTCGTCCGGGATCCGCTCCAGCGCGAAACGTGCGTCGTCCCCCAGCTTTGGATCTCCCAGCAGCGCCGTCAGGACGGGCACCTCTTCCGCGTCGCCGATGCGGCCGAGCTGCCGGCAAAGGAACCGTTTGCCGTCGTGGATCGTCGCCTCGTCCGTGAGGAGGACCGCCGCCTTCCGGCATAGGCCAGTGCGCAGGTCGAGATCCAGCCCGGCGCGCGCGGTCCATTGCTCCACGCGGATCAGGCCCTCCCGGCTGTCTCCGAAACGGTAGGACGCCGCGGCCTTCAGGTCGGCGTCCAGGTCCTCCCGGGCCGCCGCAAACGTGCAAGGGGTCCACAATCCGCAGACCAGAATCAGGGCGAGGAACGCCACGAGCGAAAGGGATTTCGTAGACATGCAAAGCTCCCGGTCCAACAGTCTATCCGAGCAGGTTTTCAAATGCGCAAAGCTGCGCGCCGCCTGATCCACCGCGTCGCACTCCACCGCGAAGTCGACCTCGGCCGGAACCTTGCGGCAGATGGCGATGGTCTTTGCCCAATCTTTCACACCGTGCCCGCAAGCGCTCGACCCTGGCATCGAGGCTCTTGCTTATTCATGGTATACCCCTGATATAATCGACGTTTATTTTAATCTGGTCCGGATCGGCTGTGAGCGAGCTTCCTGATCCGGCTGGCGGGAAACAGTGACCTGAAAGACCGGCGGGCCTTCCGAGAATAGGAAAACCATGAACAAGAAAAGAGCGGATATCGTTTTTTTATTTCTCGTTCTCTCCATCACTCTCTTCTGTGCCGGGCTGACCGGCGGCGAGGATGCAGCGTGCCGCTGCTCCGAGCGGGACTACAACGGCTGGTACCAGGGCCCCAGGCTGAACAGGATCGCCTTCCCCCTGGGCGGCATGGGAGCCGGGATGGTCTGCCTCGAGGGGACCGGCGCCTTCTCACATGTTTCGGTGAGAAACGAGATGGAGGTGTTCAACGAGCCGTGCCAGTTCGCCGCACTCTGTGTGAAGGGCAAGCACGGGAACACGGCCCGGGTACTCGAGGGACAGGTTCGGGGTTGGAAGATCTTCGGTAAGCCAAAGACTGGCAACGGAGCGCCTGGCGCGAGCTACGGCTTTCCACGGTTCGACGAGGCGCGCTTTCTCGCGCGTTTTCCCTTCGCGACGGTGGAACTCGAGGACGAGGACATCCCGCTCCAGGTGAACATCATGGGATGGAGCCCCTTCGTTCCCGGCGCATCGGACGACTCCTCCCTTCCCGTGGCAGCCGTGGAGTACAGTTTCGAGAACAGAACCGGCGAGAGCGTCGAGGCGGTCTTCTCCTTCAACTCCAAGAACTTCATGGCCATCGGTGGCGGCGGCGACAGCGTGAAGCCGATCGAAGGTGGCTTCGTCCTGACCCAGGCGGGCAGCGAGGACAATCCCGAGAGAGAGGGCTCCTTCGCCTTCTTCGTGGACCGCGACGACGTGGTGGTGGACCACTGCTGGTTCAAGGGCGGCTGGTGGGACTCCCTCACCCTGGCCTGGGAGAACATCGAGACGGCCAGGCTTCTCGACAATCCGCCTGCCAAGGGACAGAGCCCGGGAGCCTCGCTCTTCGTTCCCTTCAACGTTGCACCAGGCGGCAAGGAGACGATCCGCCTCCTCATGTCGTGGCACGTCCCCCGCTCGACCCTGCGCTACGGCAAGGATGTCCACTGTGACTCGGGACCGGCCTTCGGCCACGGCCCTTCGAAGGGCAGTACGCCGAGTCAGCAGGAGGTCTCGGGCTTCCTCGGCAAGGGACTGGTCAACACCTTCGATCCTTGCGGCGACGTGCTCACGGGCACCCTTACCTTGCCTTCCATCGAGGTGGTGGCCGACCACATTTCCTTCCTCCTCGGCGGCGGGAACCACCCGGGCAAGACGTGCATCGAGCTCCTCTCCGGAGACGGCGTGGTGCGAACGGCCACGGGAAAGAACCAGGAGCGGCTCGAGTGGAACTCCTGGGACGTGCGAGAGTTCCGCGGCAAGAAGCTGACGCTCCGCATCAAGGACGAGGTGACGTCGGCATGGGGGCACATCAACGTGGACCAGATCGTCATGGCTGACAGGCCGGTGACATCGAGCGACCTGCCCGAGGGAGCCGTTGTCATCGACGATTTCGAGGACGCCGGATTCGACGGCTGGATCGCCGATGGGCCGCCGCCCTGCCCCGACTGCACGGCGGGGAAGGAAGTGAAGACGCCGCCCCACCACGTTCCCTGGTATGCCGGACGCTTCGCAGGCATCGCGGACGTGGCCGAGCACTGGCGCAGAGCCTGCAGCAGCCTTCGCGAGAAGAGCGCGATCTTCAGGGACGCCGTCTACGACACCACGCTTCCGCCCGAGGTCGTGGAGGCCGTGGCCGCCAACCTGACGATCCTGAAGTCCCCCACCGTGCTCCGGCAGGAGGACGGGAAGCTCTGGTGCTGGGAAGGCTGCTGCGACAGCACCGGCTGCTGCGCCGGTTCGTGCACCCACGTCTGGAACTACGCCCAGGCGATCTGCCACCTCTTCCCGGACATGGAGCGAACCCTGCGCCAGACCGAGTTCCACGAGAGCCAGAACGAGGAGGGGCACCAGACGTTCCGGTCGGCCCTCCCGATCCGGCCGGTGGCGCACACCTACCACGCGGCGTCGGACGGCCAACTGGGCGGCATCATGAAGGTCCATCGCGAATGGCGGATCCTGGGCGACATCGAGTGGCTGAGATCGATCTGGCCCGAGGTGAAGCAGAGCCTCGACTACTGCATCGCCACGTGGGATCCGAGGCACAACGGCATGCTCGAGGAGCCCCACCACAACACCTACGACATCGAGTACTGGGGTCCTGACGGACACTGCTCGAGCTTCTACCTCGGCGCCCTCGAGGCGGCCGTGAGGATGGGCACCGCTCTGGGCGACGACGTCTCCCTCTACAGAGCGCTGTTGGAAAAGGGAAAGGGCTATTTCGAATCCGAGCTTTTCAACGGCGAGTACTTCATCCAGAAGATCTGGACCGAGGGTTTGAATGCCGAGTTCGAGCCCCTGGACATTTCGGACAACAGCCTGGGCTACAGGGAGATCGTGGCCGCCCTCAACGAGCAGGGGCCGAAGTACCAGTATGGCGAGGGTTGCCTCTCCGACGGTGTTCTCGGGTTCTGGATCGCGCAGATGTGCGGCCTCGGTCAGATCGTCGACGCCGCAAAGGTGAAAAGCAGCCTGAACGCGATTCACAAGTACAACTTCAAGGCGGACCTGTCGGACCACGCCAATCCGCAGCGGCCCACTTATGCCTGCGGCCACGAGGGAGGGCTTCTCCTCTGCACATGGCCGCACGGTTGCAAGCTCTCCATTCCCTTCGTCTACAGCAACGAGGTTTGGACAGGCATCGAGTACCAGGTCGCGTCGCACCTGATGATCGAGGGGTTGACGGACAAGGGGCTCGAGATCGTCCGCGCCTGCAGGGATCGCTACGACGGCACGATCCGGAATCCTTTCAACGAGTACGAGTGCGGCCATTGGTACGCCCGCGCCATGTCGAGCTACGGCCTGATCCAGGGATTGACCGGTGTCAGGTACGACGCCGTGGAGCAGACGCTCCACATCGAATCGCGGATGGGAGACAGCTTCAGGAGCTTCCTGTCGACGGCAACGGGATTCGGCGTGGTCGGCCTCGATAAGGGCGAACCGTTCGTCGATGTGCGCATGGGAGAGATCGAGGTAAAGAAGCTGATCGTCATCGACCGATGACTTCACCGCGATCTCGAGCAACCGCACCGGCGGCAGGACGTCCCCCTTGACCTTCTCGGCAAACAGAAGCATGCGCTTCTGTTCGCAGGAAGGGCATAGACTGTTTTTGCAGACAAAACCAACCCCGTAACACTGCAACCCTTTTGACCGATGCGACAGCGCGGCTGCGCATTACCCATCCGTTTCATCCGTTGTTCTCGCACGAGTACCGGCTGGTCGAGTTCAGCCGGTGCTGGGGCCGGGAGCATGTGGTCTTTTACGACGAGAGCGACGAACTGATCTCGGTTCCCGTTGCTTGGACGGACCTTGCGGAAGCTACCGACCCCTTCGTCACCCTCTCCGAAGGCCGGGCGCTGGCCCGCCCCACCGACCTGCTGGAGCTGTGCGCGCTGATCAAGGAGGTCAAAGGAACATGAGTCAGTGCTTGCCAGAGTGTCGAATCGAGTGGCGGGAGTGTAAGAGGGATTATGCCGCTGCAGTACGAAGGAGGATGGATGCAGAAACCACTTTAT
>Ga0190283_1000329_pt1 | contig 25651 bp, 22 predicted proteins | sample 48691801_MG_FD_161669 | JGI IMG/M metagenome (GOLD analysis project Ga0190283, IMG submission 161669) | Hydrothermal vent microbial mat bacterial communities from Southern Trench, Guaymas Basin, Mexico - 4869-18-0-1_MG | ecosystem: Environmental > Aquatic > Marine > Hydrothermal vents >...
TCAAAACAGTTATACCCCATTTCCTTTTTGGGGTACGCTAACTTTCCTTTATTAAACCAGTTGGTTAGCAACTTGTCGCACTGTTCCATTGTCTGCATAAGCCCTTAATGTGTTTGGATGCAATCCTAATAATTGGCTTGCTTGTTTACCATTAACATAACTCATTTTTTTATTTTAGTTACTGTTTGGGTTCGATGCTAGTAATAAGGACTCAATCAAAAATTACACCCCCCTAAAATATAAAATTTTGTTAAACTTTGTTAAATAATAGGGTACTATGCGGCAACCGCACACTTCTCCCACTAACGGAGGGCTAACTTTGTTAAAATATTGCTTAACAAGCGCGATGGTTGTCTTACTCATGCTCACTGGCTGCACTTCTATGCGTACCATTGAGCCAACACCGACAGCAGCGCTACAACACTTCAAAGTCGGTGATACTATCACCGTTCACACGGTTGATGACACCATTTATGAATTTGAAATCGTTGAAATTACTGAAAACAGTATTGTGGGCAAACGCCAACAAATCCCTTTCAATGAAATCAAAAAGTTGCAACAGAAAAAAATCGGTATTGTCAAGAGCATTGGTGCCGGCGTTGGCATTACTTATGTGATTCTAACCGCCGGTGTTGCCGTATTATTATCAACGTTGTAGCGTCAATCAGGATGGAAGGCAATGTCTATCAAATTATTCTGGCGTATTTTCTTATTGTTCCTTGTCACAATCACGTTCAGCGCATGCACTACCATGCGCGAAATTGAACCCACGCCAACGGAAGTGACACGCCATTTTGAAAAAGGCGAGGTTATCAAAGTCCACACCACTGATGGAACGACTATCACATTTAAAGTGGTTGACATCACTGAAGAAGCTATCGTTGGCACTCGTGAAACCATTCCCTTTAAAGAGATTGCGAAAATAGAGAAAAAGAAAATCAGTGCCACAAAAACCGCCGCGGTTGGTGGTGTTACTGTGCTTTCTGTTTATGGCACATTGCTTATAATTGTCTTTGTAATGTTTGTTTCCATGTTATAACGGATTTTGGGGAGACCCATCGAAAAGGGTTGACACGTGGGGTGGTGAAAATTATTAATGATTAATGATTAATGATTAATGAATTAAAGAATACTTGTTTTTAAAATAATAAAACTTCAAAAGGAATAAAAATGGGATCAAGTTTTAGAACCCGTTGGAACCTCCTTTTCATCACCCCAGTTGACACGTAGATCAACCCTACATGATTCCACAGGTTTCCTCCGAGATTTTTCAGTTTTCATTTTTCCGCTCGATATTCGTTGTTCAGTGCGGTTTGTCAGGTAGAAAGCGAAGCCATATCCAATGCGAATGCTGAAAAAATAAAAATTATAAAATAACTTTCAATGACGATGTTTTTATAAGTTATTGATTTTATAATATTCAATTTAACCCTTAATTCGCATATCCACTACCGATACATTTTTATTAACAAATATTAACAATTGCTAACATGCCCCGAAGGGGAGGTATCTCTCAAAGCCCGATCCATCTAGGCGCTTAAGGCAATCATTTAAGCATTGCCATCAATACTGGCGAATCGACCAATGAGCGCAGGAAAATGCCCCTGGCGCCATTCAAATCACGGTCCATTTTTATGCCACCTGCTTTGATTACTCTTGACCCACCTACTTTCTTAATTTCGCCACTCCAACTCACAGTCTTGCTGGTGTAGGCTTCGCACACGTCGATCACTTTTTTACCAAACTCAAGGGCTTTGTTTTTCAAGCGCACCTTGAATTGATAATGCGACCAAGTCAGCATCGCCCTAACAGTTTTAGAACGTAACTTGCGCTTGCGATTCTTTTTCCCAGTCATCTGACTGGTCTCGAAAGTAGGCAACAAAATGACATCAAAGGTGTCCACAAAAAAACGCGCGGTTTTAAAGTGAATCTCTTTGATCAGGTTTTTAATCTTCTTTCTCATTCTGGACTGGGCTATTTTCAGGCGCCTTTTGGCTTTACTTTTTGCCTTGGTAGTACGAGAAATTAAGTCATCTAAGTAAAAACAAAGACGCGCTCATGCGCCCAAAGTCATCATACCCAATATGTCCAGCAAGAAATTCAGAATAAAACGTCTGGAATGTTCGCACCCCTGGGTCAAGAGCAACCACACGCCCTTGGTTCTCGGCTACGTGGGTTTCTATTTTTTGAGGTACGCACAAAAACCATTCGTGATATTGATAAACCAACCGACCATCTAATGGCTCGTTTGGCAAAGCTTCGATATAATGTAAGTTCCTGACTTGTGTACGCGGATAAATCCCGGCTTTTTTTATCGCACTCTTTGGAATGTAACAAGACTGCGTTGGATTTTTCCTACTCCTAAATTTAGGGTGCGCTTTCGCTTTCCAATAAGCTTGGTGTGCTTCCTTGACGGCATTTCCCTTAATCTGAAAAGGTACATCATCACACCATGAGGGTAATTGTTTTAGTAAGTCCAGCCTAATTTCCATCCAAGATGGTGAAAAATTAACACAAGTGCGAATGTAGTCAATCGTTTGATTGAAGACATAGCGACTGCAGTCATTCCATTTTTTGAATGTCTTTTTTTGCTCTGAGGTTGGCTCAAGCTTAATAGTTTTGGCTCTTATCGGCGGATTAGCTTCGGCCAATTTAAAAGCTTGGTGCGCCTCTTTAACTGCTTTTGCTTTGATTCTTAAAGGTATGTCATCACACCATTTAGGCAAGTCAATATTAATCAACAAATCATTTTTTACCTCAGTCACAGTCGGAAAATAATTCATACAAGAGCGAAGATACTTAATGGTTTCGTTGAAAACCAAGTACCTACAATCATTCCGCTTTTGTTTCTTGTTCTGACAGAACTTTGCGGACTTGGGTTTTGTAGTTTCTAAGTCCGTGCATTCTGCATGAGAAGACATGGAGGATGCATCGCCCCTCGTTTGTGAGCTCCTGTTCTGGGGAAAGATTAGTCTGCTTGAGAACCAAGATTTTTCCACCGTTTTTTTGGACAATCCATTCAATAAGCTCGAATCCAAATCTTGCGAGTCGGTCTCTGTGGGCAACCACAATTTGGAGTTGTTCTCCGCGCATTGCTCGTTCCAGTAAGGATTTAAGCCCACGACGCTTATAGTTGAGTCCACTTCCAACGTCTTTGACGATTTCGGCTCCTGGGTACTGCTCTCGCATGAATTGAACTTGTCTTTTAAGATCGTCTCGTTGTTTTGGACTTGAGACTCTGCAATAGCAGATGGTGGTGCTTTGTTTTTGTTGACCAAGATAGGCGGCGACATTGTATCGTCTGTGGCCTGCCTTGGTTTTGTATGATTCAATGTTAAACTCAGCCCCTTATGTCGCCATAAGGGACTGGTCTTCAGAACCGTGCGTGAAAGTTTCCCCTCACACGGCTCCCCCCAAGTGGTCTTACTCAGTGCCTCAAAATACACCATCATGCTTTATTGACTATTCCCATGATTTCCGCTTGTATGTTACTCATCTCGCGGTAAACATTTGCCAACTTTTGGTTTTGACGGCGTTTCTCATGACCTTGTCTTAAATACTCGGCATGATATTGGTCATGGCAGTGTTTGTGCAGTAGGACAAGGTTATTATACTTGTCCTTTCCGCCATCCTTGCGGCTCCTTACATGGTGGGTTTCCATAACGTCCCCGTTTTTGAAGGCGGTTTGACAATATGCACATCTACCCTGCTGTTTATTAAGCATTTTAGCCTTGTTTGGCGTTATGTCGCCATACCCTTTTGAGAGCCTACTTGCCCAGTAAAGTTCATCATTATCATAGACTGACTTGCCTTGTTTTATCAAGACGTGTCGTACTATTTTGGTGTGGCTGTATTTGATGAGTGTGTTTTCACAGGTGGCGAAACGCCAATTGTCGTTTCCTATTCTCTTAAAGTATTTAGCCGCAATCCAGTGTCCCGACTTGGTCGGGTGTCGACGTTTTGACCATCTCCACAGTTTTTGCCACATCCAGTAGTCTAACTTATTAAAGGTTTTTTTGGACACGACACTTCTGAAGTAATTTGCCCACCCTTGAATCTTGGGGTTTAGTACCCCTATCAACTCTTCTTGGGTGGCGGTTTTCATTTTGTCAAACACTTGTCCAAGTTCTTCAATGTGCTTACTTATAGCCTTTTGGCTGGGCTTAATGAGGGTCTTGAAGTCTTGTTTGGATTTATCTTGTCTGGCTAGGTATCCCTTTACCTTTTTGGGATAGTGCTTGATGTTGACTCCGAGAAAGTCAAAACCCTCTGTCGTATGTACTATGGAGGTTTTTTCCTCTGATAAACTCAGTCCTCTAATGGCTAACCACCCTTTGAGTAATTCCTTTGACTCCTCAATGACTTCTTTCCGTTCGTGGATTACAACGAAATCGTCCGCGTAGCGTACGACTCTTAGTACGTTAGCAGTCTTCTTGTTGTATTTTTGGGCGATTTGTTGTTTTAAATAGCTTTCCATTCCATCCAAGGCGATGTTGGCTAGTAACGGGCTGATAATTCCGCCTTGCGGTGTTCCTCTTTCAGTGTGATAGTAAACTTCATCTGCCATGAAACCGGTTTTTAACCATTGTTTGATGAGTGCTCTTTGTGGGGTTCCTTTGTCAAACAGATTAAGTAGGTATTCATGGCTGATGTTATCAAAGCAGCCCTTGATATCCGCGTCCAATATCCATTTCTGCTTTCTTTTGATATTTTTGAATATCATTTCAATAGCGTCATGGGGGGTATATCCAGGTCTGAAGCCGTAGCATGTGGCCTCAAACTTGGCCTCGAAGAGCGGTTCTATGGCCGTTTTAACAATTCCTTGTACTATTCTATCTTTTACGGTGGGGATGCCTAGAGGTCTTAATTTACCATTGGGTTTTGGGATAAATACCCGTCTGATTGGTAATGACTTGTATCTATTCCATCCCTCTCTAGCCAGTCCCATTAGTTCCTTGGCTAGTTTTTCTCTCTCCCTAGGACTAAGGGCTTTTACACTATCAACTCCAGCCGTCCTTTTTCCCGTGTTGTCTTGAGTGACTCTACGAGTGTTTAGAATTATGGAACAAGAACTTCTCAAAAGTAGTTTGGCTAAGGCCTTCGCTTTGCTTAAATGACCAGCTTTTGTGGCTTTGTAAATCCGCTTTTGTAAGTTGAATACCGTCTTTTCTACCTTTTTCCAGAGTACACGTTGCCATTCCCACTTGTCATTTAACCAAGCGGGGGCTTGGTACCCTCTTGTGCATGGTAGGCTTAGGTTATAGTTGTTGATGGTATTTACTATTATCATTTGGTAGTGTCTATTCACCTTGTTTTTCAAAGGACTTACTACTTGTCAGATTAACTCTCCACTTGATACAATGGCAATTTTCTTTCCTTTGAATTGTTCCATTGTTCCTACCCGCTCGTCGCGTTATCTAGTGACTAGCTAGACCTCTCAATGATGTTGTTTTATTATTGAGTGCTTGACACCAGCGTTTTTCCAAGTTCCGTTTTGAGTGTATCTTAATAGTTTAGGCTCTAACTATCCGCCGAGGTTCTTTGGGTTGATTGGGCGGGGGGGAACAAACCTTTACCCACTAACCTTTTGTGTCCTTTCGACATCACGACGGTTCTAACGTTAGTTCCTCTCGTAGCCATGCTATCTTGCTTGCCTCATTTCCCTTTATGGCTTTTCACCCGTGCTAACCGCAGAACCACAGTCTCTAGTCCGCGTGGGTGATGCTTTTCGACATATATCAACCAATGCCGTAGGGTTTCAACCTTACCACTCAAAACAGTTATACCCCATTTCCTTTTTGGGGTACGCTAACTTTCCTTTATTAAACCAGTTGGTTAGCAACTTGTCGCACTGTTCCATTGTCTGCATAGTACCTTAAAGTATTTGGGTGCAAACCAAAAATTTTGCTTGGCGAATCTGCTGGTAACATAATTCCAGAACAAAAAATATTCAATTAAACAAGCATCGTTATAAGGTTTAAACCAAAAAGATCAAGCTTGATTTGTGAATTTTTGTTAAGTTTTGTTAATTTTTTGGGTACTATGCATTAACCTCCGATACTCGCTTAAAAAAACGTTTTGGACGGTGTAGCAAACGCCGTCCGGCGCCGTTCCAACGCGGGAGCGTTGGAACGATAACAAAGGCATCATTGTTGTAAACGACCACTGGCTGCCGCTTTCATTTGAACGAAAGTTTCTGTAAGTTTCTGTAATTTTTATAAAAAGTATTTTGCGCTGGGGCAATTGGGGTGATTAGCAGCGCGTTCTATTGAAAAACTAAATTGATTTATCATTGTTTTGGCAAAGCGTGTTTTTCTTGTTCCTGGACCACGTCCTTCTTTCTGATGATTCTTGGCAATTTATTTTAGATGGTACCAAGGCATATCGGGTGTTTTTTCGGGATTATGTTCTCCTTGAAAATCATCATTTTTGAGCCAACGACGCATAGCTTCCGTGTCAGCCATAAACCATGCTTCTAACGCTTTTTTTGCAACTCTAATCTGGTCAATATCTCCATTACCTATACGAGCTTTAGTTATGGTAACGCAAGGATCGCATTCCAAATCGGTGAGTACCATAATTTTTTCGGGGCTGGCTAGAATGCGACACTCTGTAATAGAAGCATCAATCTTTTTGGGGCATAAATTGCCACCACCACGAGCATTAATTATTGGATCACAAATTTGAATGTTATGTTGTATTGCCCAGTTACGAAAGTTTCTGGATTCTAATAAGAGTTTTTCACAATAACCTTCAACCACAAATCCAATTCTTACCATGGCAATCCCCCACCCAAAGCATTAGTTAACCAAGCCTGATCTAAAGTAGATACTAACTTATCAGCTATTTGTACCTGTTTCATTTTCGTCTGGCCTTGTTTTTTGTCAACTAACCATAGCTCATAATTTTTTAAACATCTTACTAAAGCCTCATTATGAGTTGTCACCCAAATCGGACGTTCATAAGTGGCTTGTTCACGAAAACCGTCAACTAACTCCATAATCGCTTGGGGATGTAAGCCACGTTCTGGTTCTTCAATTAGGGTTATTCCAACGGAAGGGCGATCAAGTATGGCAACCAATACACTTAATAGATAAATTGTGCCATCAGAAATTAAATGCGCTGGGAAAGCTTCTTTTAGGCCTTCTTCTTGGAAAGCTAATACAGTGCTGCCAGTTAATCTTTCACTTTGGGTCTGTACCTTTTCTAAACCGGGGACAATTAATTCCATCCATTCTAAGATGGTTTCACGTATTGATTCGTCTTTTTCTAAACGAGTTAGCACGGCCGCTAAATTGCGCCCATTGTAACTCAATTCAGAGTCTTCATAGTTTTTAACCGGCGATTTTGCTTCGTTCGGATCAATCTTATATAACCGAAAATGGTTGAAAAATGGAATCCTTGAAAAGCCAACGGGAAAAATGGGTAAAAATGATTGTCCACGACGAATAAACTCTTCTTTAGCTTGATTACCTTCTTCGTTATCTTTAAAAAAATCATTCACCGTCCATTTTTTTCCACTGCTACCTTCAAGAAGGTATTCTTCCAAGGTGGGAGAAGTATCTAACTGGCAAATTTTAAAGTGGTAGGTGAGCGTTTCGGTTTCAAATTCAAAGAGAGATTTAAATTCAAAAACACGCGCTGCTTCAGAATTCCGTCTCAAACAATGAATATTGTTAAAGCCACCCTGTTTTTTTATCGCTTCGTTTGCTCCATATCGAATAACCAAATTAACAAAATCCAAGGCATTAAAAAAATTAGTCTTTCCGGCACCATTTGGCCCGGCAAAGACAGAAAACGGTTTAATATCACGCAGTTCTAGCACGTCAATACTGCGATAATTAGCGATTTTAAGATAACGTATAGTACCTATCATTGGTCATTACTTTGTGTTTGTTCAGATTTTTAAATTGAGTCGGTAGGGTGGGCAACAATGTTGCCTAGTACACTAAGGCGGAAGTTTCCATACCACCCCAACGCCAACGGCTAAAGCCGTTGTCTAAAAGCAAAAGTAGGCTAAAGCCTACTGAGCCTCTGGCAGTGCCCTGATACGTACTTTAGCTTTCAAACAAACGCAGTAATTCGCTACGCGAGATAACTGCTTTAGCTGTTGGCTGGTGGTGGTACGGGAATTGATTTCCGCTTTCCTGTACTAGGTTTGTAGTAGTCGCAAAAGCTACTCACAAGCCGCTCGTTATGACATACATCACTAGGGTTTAAATTGGTACTCGAACACTCTCTGGCACTGCCAAACTAAAGTTTGGACTCCTGCCCTAAAGTTTGGAGTCTTGCCAAACTAACGTTTGGACTCCTGATCCGTATCTTTTAACCTATAAATTCGCTTAAGAGATTCGATAATGGCGGTTTCTGTTATTTTCAACACTTTTTCCTCCGTTTTAATTTTTTTTCATAAAAGTATGAAAATTTCAGTTGAAAATCAATGTCCTTAATAAACCTGCTCAGGCTCTTCTTGGGTAATCAGTTCGTAAGGAATCACTTCATTATCTCGTGAAATCCGCCATGGTAATTGTTCATGCGTGAAATCAACTATACTTTCTGTATTGTGCTGACACCATTTCTGAGCAACTTCCCTGATTAATTCTATTTCTTGTGTACTCAGCAGCGTACCTTCAGGTTCTTCTATTAACGAAAAAAGTCTAGCAATTCCCTTTTGTTCTTCTAAAATAAGTCCATGAGCAACCATGTATTCCAATACTGAAAAAAATTCGACCGTGACAGGCCCATACGGCAATTTTTTATATTCAAATCCAGTCTTATGCACTAGAAATTTATAAAACTTGGCAAAATCGATTAGATAAACCAGCTTAGCCAGTTTAGTTTTAGTGATCTTTCCATCCTTCATAGCACCATAAGCAATACAATGTGCAATGATTTGTTGCAATTTTTTTAAGGCGGGTGTTTTCATTTTTATCACTGAGGGTTTGTAAATAATTCATCGAAGTGGCGGAACGATTGCCCAACCAAGTGATGGCTACTTATAATATTACCTGAACATTTTGCTAAGATTAAACTCATTTTTATTCTTGTCAATATCCCATTTAAAAATCACGTCTGCCCCAATGCACACATTTTAGCCACAAAATAACGGGCACTGGGACAAGCCGGATGTTTAGCGGCCCGTTTCACATCAAAACCATGTTGATTGATAAACATGCGGGCACATTGAACTTTATTACCGGTACCACGACCTTTGTATTTAATGCCTAATTCCTTGAGATAGTCCCAAGGCATGCTCGATGTTTCTTCAGGTTTATCTTCATAAAAATCGGCTTTGTCCAGCCATTTTATCATGGCCTGTGTATCAGCTAAAAACCATGATTCTATTGCTTTACGGGCAATTATCACCAAATCAATATTTTGTTCGCCAATAATTTTCTTGCGCTCGGTAATACAAGGGGCACAACGTTCAGGATCAAGATCAGCCAACACAACAACTTTATCTGGCTGTGCTTGTATAATCAGCTTTTGTATGTATATGCCGATTTTTTGGGTACACATATTCCCATTGCCACCGGCATTCGCTACATAATCACAAATTTGTAAACCACATTCTTGGTTTGCCCAATCTTTAAAAGTGGTACTTTCGATTAGTTTTTTATCTTAAACACCTTCTACGACAAAGCCAATCCTTACCACGGTAAGCCTCCTCCAAGCAAATCAGACAGCCAAGCTTCATCTACACCCAAAGGGGCCAAGTCTTGTTGTTGTAAGTGACCACTGGCTGCGGCTTTCATTTGGGTTCGGCCTTCTTTTTTATCGACTAGCCACAGTTCATCAAGTTGTAATCGGCGCACAACCGATTCACTGTGGGTAGTCATCCATAAGGGATTAGCATTAGAGGCTTGTGTTCGCATCAAGTCGATAAATTCAAAAATGACTTGGGGGTGCAAACCTCGTTCTGGTTCTTCAATCAAAGTCAAGCCAGAGTCACTGGGCATATCTAAGACTGCTACCAATAGGCTGAGTGCGTAAATTGTTCCATCAGACATCATCTGTGCTGGAAATTGTTTATCTGTACCATGCTCTTTGAATAAAATGGCGGTGCCTCCCAGTTGAAGCGACGTTTTGATTTGCTCAATACCCGGAACCATTGTTTCCATCCATTCTAATATGGTTTCCCGCAAATGCTTATTCTGTTCCAAACGCCTAAGTACATGAGGCAGATTGTGACCAGTAGATTTTAATAGCGAAGAGTCTTGATCGGATTGAGCCGGGGCCGATGCGCCTTTTGGTTCAATGCGATAGAGGTGGAGATTGCTTAACCATTGGTACAAAAACAGATTTGAGAATAAATGAAAACCTGAATAATTGGTCGAAAATCCTTCTATGGGTGTCCTAGTTTCGCCTTTTGTTAGGCAAGGTATTTTGCCTTTTTGTCGTTCAAGCAATAAGTTATCATCCTGTGATATGCTTTCCTCAATCTCTGGTTTGTCAGAAAGATTATGTAGTCCTAAACGATACCACTCATTTTTGTCTGTCGTTTCGCTCGGCAAAGTGTATTTAATCTCAAACTCAAATCGCTGCGCCTCATTTGGGTGTCGTTTAACCGAATGAATATTATCAAATCCGCCATGCCATCGAAGGGCATCTGTTATCCCATTGCGAATAAAACGACTGACGAAATCAAGCGCGTCAAAAAAATTGCTTTTACCGCTACCATTAGCGCCGGCAAACACGGAAAAATATTTCAGATTTTTTAATTCTAAGGAATCAATACTTTTGAAATTGGAGATTTTCAAATAGTGAATACCCTGTTTTTTCATGCTGTCACCTCAAGAGTTTTCCATAAGTGTCACTTCTGTTTTCAATAGGCTTCAAATATTTTTGATAAACAAATTAAGTACAACGAATTACGCGGATAAACGAATTAAGTACAACGAAACGTCGTTCTGGAACGCCAAACGTCGTTCTGGAACGCCTATATTGCTCCTAAACGAATTAAAATCCACCGAATGATAATCCTCCTATCAAAAAGCGAACAAAGCTTCAAGTGCGCGGTATTATCTTCTTTCCAGACATTTCTAGCAAGATAGAATTTGGTACCATTCATCAACTACAAGGATTGTATATAATAAGGGATTGGATCGAAGTCTTTCTTTATCTCGTTGGCAGTTTGTTCAAGTTTGTCCACTTCACTAACTCTTCAAGTGCGCGGGATTATCCTCTTTCCAGACATTTCTAGCAAGATATAATTTGGTACCATTCATTAAAGTCCGATATGATTTTTTTTTCCGACGCGCCAAAGGTTCGCTGTGAATAAATGAAAACGCATCACCGTCACGAGTTGATTTTGGACGCTTAAGTGGCCTTAGAAAATGCTAGAGCCACTTGAAAAATGCCTATTGGAAATTTTCAGTTGTCGAGTCGAGTGCCTTTAATGGCACACAAAAAGTGTCTTTTTGGCGCGACAAAAATAGAGGGCCAGACTTCAATTTGAAAACCTTCAAATGACTTTATGGCCCCCAAAACAGACTGTCCAAAATAACCACACTAATTTAAAAGAGATTGGTGCTTGAACTTCTACTGTTCCTTGAAGGGATAGTATCTGTTGAATCCATTGTGAGTCGAGTGCCTTTAATGGCATACAAAAAGTGTCTTTTTGGCGCGACAAAAATAGAGGGCCAGACTTCGATTTGAAAACCTTCAAATGACTTTATGGCCCCCAAACCAGACTGTCCAAAATAACCACACTAATTTAAAAGAGATTGGTGCTTGAACTGTTCCTTGAAGGGATAGTATCCGTTGAATTCACTGTGAGTCGAGTGCCTTTAATGGCATACAAAAAGTGTCTTTTTGGCGCGACAAAAATAGAGGGCCAGACTTCAAAAAAATTAAGTACAACGAATTACGCGGATAAACGAATTAAGTACAACGAAACGTCGTTCTGGAACGCCAAACGTCGTTCTGGAACGCCTATATTGCTCCTAAACGAATTAAAATCCATCCTCCTATCAAAAAGCGAACAAAGCTTCAAGTGCGCGGTATTATCTTCTTTCCAGACATTTCTAGCAAGAACTAATTTGGTACCATTCATCAACTACAAGGATTGTATATAATAATGGATTGGATCGAAGTCTTTCTTTATCTCGCTGGCAGTTTGTTCAAGTTTGTCCACTTCACTAACTCTTCAAGTGCGCGGTATTATCTTCCTTCCATACATAAGAAGCAAGATACAATTTTGTATCATTCAAGTTTGGCAGTCGTCCAAACTTTTTAGTTTGGCAACGCCCTTAAATCAGGAAGGCAAGAGTCCAGAAGGCAATGCCAGAGAATTAATGGCCGTGCCAACTTAAAATTGGCCGACTCCTCTTACCCGTCAATAGAACATCGACAGAGTACTAGGTAGAAATAGCCAACAGCACAAGCCGTGTCATTTATTCTTCTGTGTTCGATAATGAAAGCAAGAGGCTCCACTGAAAATCAATTTTCAGTTGTCAATTTTAATTTCAAATAGATTGGTGCTTGAACTTCTACTGTTCCTTGAAGGGATAGTATCTGTTGAATTCACTGTGAGTCGAGTGCCTTTAATGGCATAGAAAAAGTGTCTTTTTGGCGCGACAAAAATAGAGGGCCAGACTTCAAAAAAATTAAGTACAACGAATTACGCGGATAAACGAATTAAGTACAACGAAACGTCGTTCTGGAACGCCAAACGTCGTTCTGGAACGCCTATATTGCTCCTAAACGAATTAAAATCCACCGAATGATAATCCTCCTATCAAAAAGCGAACAAAGCTTCAAGTGCGCGGTATTATCCTCTTTCCAGACATTTCTAGCAAGATAGAATTTGGTACCATTCATCAACTACAAGGATTCTATATAATAAGGGATTAGATCGAAGTCTCCCTTTATCTCGCTGGTAGTTTGTTCAAGTTTGTCCACTTCACTAACTCTTCAAGTGCGCGATATTATCCTCTTTCCAGACATTTCTAGCAAGATATAATTTGGTACCATTCATTAAAGTCCGATAAAAGTGTCTTTTTGGCGCGACAAAAATAGAGGGCCAGACTTCAATTTGAAAACCTTCAAATGACTTTATGGCCCCCAAACCAGACTGTCCAAAATAACCACACTAATTTTAAATAGATTGGTGCTTGAACTTCTACTGTTCCTTGAAGGGATAGTATCTGTTGAATTCACTGTGAGTCGAGTGCTTTTAATGGCATACAAAAAGTGTCTTTTTGGCGCGACAAAAATAGAGGGCCAGACTTCATTTTGAAAACCTTCAAATGACTTTATGGCCCCCAAACAAGACCGTCCAAAATAACCACGCTAGTGTCAACTTTTTGCCCGACCAAAATCTAGGGCCAGACTTCAATTTGAAAACATTCAAAATACTTTATGGCCCCCAAACAAGATAGTCCAAAATAACCGCACTTATTATTTAAAGGTTAAACTAACCAATACCAATTCTGGATTGATACCCATTTGTCTGTTGGCCTAGTCATCGATAAATCTTGGAGTCATAAGGAACATTTAATAGAAACTTGGCTTATAAGTGTTCAAATGGTTTTTGCAACTGGGTGGGCAATGTTTGTTCTTGTGTCACACAAAATAGTATGTAGATGTATAATGGAGTTCAAACCTTTAGGTTTGGACTTGCCAAAGCTGAAGCTTTGGACTCCATTGCCAAAGCTAAAGCTTTGGATTCCAATTGACAAATCAATTACTCATAAAAAAAATGGCCGTTAATTTACCTGATTTACTCCCTCTTTATCCCATTGCCGGCATTAAAGTTGGCACCGCTTGCGCTCAAATTAAACAAACTGAGCGTGATGATTTGGCGTTGTTTGAATTGTCGCCCAAAAGTACTTGTGCTGTTGTATTTACTCGCAATGCGTTTTGTGCGGCTCCGGTTATTGTGGCGCGTCAACATTTTGCCGCTACGACTCCCCGATATTTGTTAATTAATTCGGGCAATGCTAACGCAGGAATGGGAGAGCGTGGCTTAAATGATGCCCTTTATTGTTGCGAAGCGGTGGCAGAATTAGCCGGTTGTGCCGTCAATGAAGTTTTGCCTTTTTCTACTGGCGTGATTGGTGAGCCTTTACCGGTAGAACAAATCGGTGCTGTTATGCCGGCCGCTTTGATGGCCCTTGATGCTCAAGGCTGGGAAAAGGCGGCCCACGCCATTATGACGACCGATACTGCGCCTAAAGGTGAGTCTATCCAAGCTTATATCGACGATTATACGGTGACAGTGACAGGCATTGTTAAAGGAGCGGGGATGATTAAGCCTGACATGGCAACTATGTTGGCGTTTATTGCTACAGACGTTGCGGTGGAAGCCTCGGTGTTGCAAACCTGTTTGGCGCGCGCCATGGACGAAAGTTTTCATCGTATTACGGTTGACGGTGATACTTCGACTAATGATGCTTGTGTACTAATCGCTACCGCTCAGAATAGTTTGCCACCTATCAAGAGTACACGCGATTCGGGCTACAGTTCATTGTGTAAGGCAATAAGCCATGTCTGTAGACAATTAGCCAAAAAAATCGTGCGCGATGCTGAAGGTGCGACTAAATTTATCACGATTGATGTTGAACAAGGCCGCTCTCAAAAAGAATGTCTTGATGTGGCTTATACCATTGCCCATTCGCCTCTCGTCAAAACGGCCTTTTTTGCCAGCGATGCCAATTGGGGCCGTATTTTAGCGGCGGTGGGCCGTGCTGGCATAGAGAATCTCGATATCAAGGCGGTAAAGATTTATCTTGGCAACGTGTGTATCGTGGAAAACGGCGGCGTTGCAGAAACTTATACCGAAGAACAAGGGCAGAGGGTGATGCGTGAATCTGAAATAAAGGTGCGTGTTCTGTTGGAAAAACGTGGCACCTATCAAGAAACGGTTTTTACCAGTGATTTATCTCACGATTATGTGCGTATTAATGCGGAATATCGTACTTGAAGAATAGACGAGGAGTGCAAGATTTATCTTGCACGAATGTACAAACGTGAGCTCTACTTGAAATATCAATGAGTTAACTATTTGATAATTATTTCAACTCGTTATTTATAATGACTTTTAAATCAATCTGTTAGGGCGCATTCCCCTGTTCAGGGTACTTTGTTAATAACGACGGCGATTAAATTCGTTTATCCGCGTAATTAGTTGTACTAAATTTTAATGTCGAACTCACGTTACAAGATAAGTCTTGTATTCCTCGTTAACGGCCTAGCAAAAATGAATAAAACCAAACCGTTACACGTCGTCGCTGGCGTTGTCTATAATTCGCAAGGCGAAATCTTATTGGCTCGTCGCCCGGTGCATACTCATCAAGGTGGCTTGTGGGAGTTTCCGGGTGGCAAGTGTCAAACGGGGGAGGCCGTTGAGCAAGCGTTGGCGCGAGAATTAGAAGAAGAGTTAGGTATAGTCGTGCAACAAGCGCGGCCTCTTATCCGTATTAGTCACGCTTATCCTGATAAAAAAGTTCTGTTGGATGTGTGGCATGTTGAACAATGGCGCGGCCAAGCTTATGGGCGTGAGGGCCAAACCGTGCAATGGTGTAGGCCCAACTCTTTGAAAAATAAGCAATTTCCAGCGGCCAATCATCCCATTATCACGGCCGTACAATTGCCATCGTTGTATTTGATTACTCCTGAGCCGGTTTCATTTCAAGACAAGGCCTTTTTTTATCGCTTAGAAGCGTGTTTGGATAAACAGGATATTTCCTTGGTACAGTTACGCGCCAAAAATCTATCGGCGCGCGATTATTGTTATTGCGCCGAAAAAGCTTTAAGGTTATGTGATCGCCAAGCGGCGCAATTATTGATTAATGCCACGGCCGAAATGGCCTTATCGGTGGGAACGCATGGTGTCCATTTAACGAGTGAGCGATTGTTGGCATCCGTTGAGCGGCCGTTACGTGATGACTTATGGGTAGCCGCTTCTTGTCATTCGTTGGAAGAAGTTGAACACGCTAATCGTATTGGCGTTGATTTGATTGTGTTAGGGCCGGTGCATGCCACGCCTTCTCATTCTGAGGCCTCGCCTTTGGGATGGTTTGAGTTTTGTCAGTTGACCGAACTTGCCAATTGTCCAGTGTTTGCGTTGGGCGGTATGAATGTTGAAGAAGTGCCGAAGGCGTGGGCACATGGGGGCCAAGGTGTGGCCGCTATTCGGGCGTTGTGGGGCAAGCCTTGAATGAGCGTTTGCAGTAGTCGTTTGTAGTAGTCGCTTTAGCGACTGTTTGTAGTTGTTGTTTTGTATAGTTGTCCAGAAAAGTTTTTAGTAAAAATCCTATTTTTTAGAAAAATCGGATTTTTCAAGTCACCAAATTTATCTGGATAACAACTATTAATCGCTTTAGCGACTTATCGTTTTCGTAGCAACCAAAAGCGAGCCGCTAAAGTGGCTACTACGAACATTAAACTCAAAAATAACTTGACTAACATGGTGACATACTGTCGCTTTTTGCTCCCCCAATCATTGATTTAGCGGTTTGATGAAAGATATATAGTATTTCAGAAAAAAGGAGTCCAAACTTTAGCCTCAAACAGGTTATTTTACCACAAATATATTAATTTATTTTCGAGCGACTGAATGTCGCTTTTTCCCGAAACAACTTTTTTTAAAATTATCACTTATGATGAACTAATATGTCCCGATTACTTATCCAAAATTATCACACTGAAGTAGAAAAAATCATCCAATACGGTGGTTCGCGTAAAGAAACCTCCATTCGGGTGGCTTTCCAAAAGCTTTTAGAGGGTTATTGCGAAAGCCAACATTTTATTTTAATTCCGGAATTGGAATATCGCACTCCATATAATACCACTGTTTATCCTGATGGCACGGTGAAGGATGCGTTGCGTCTGCCTTGGGGCTATTGGGAAAGTAAAGATATTGAGGATGATTTAGATAAAGAAATCCAGGCAAAATTGGCTAAAGGCTATCCTTCCGACAATATTTTATTTGAAGATTCGCAAACCGCCATCTTGATTCAAGGTGGGCAAGAAATCCAGCGCGTGTCGATGCGAGAGGCGGATAAGTTAGAGGCGTTGCTGACGCATTTTACCAGTTATGAACGGGTTGAAGTGCGCGATTTTCGGCAAGCCATTGAGCATTTCAAAGCCGATTTGCCCACCATAGTTGAGACATTACGAAACACGCTTGCCACTCAAGCAAAAACCAATAAACCGTTTAGGGCAACTTTTAAAGGATTATTGACGCAGTGTCAAGAGTCAATCAACCCGACAATTAACGCGTTTGATATTCGGGAGATGATTATCCAGCATATTCTCACCGAAGATATCTTTTTAACGGTTTTCAATGAAGCCAAGTTTCATCAAGAAAATGTGGTAGCGCGTCATTTAGAAACCGTCGTCAATACTTTTTTTACCGGCAAACTCCGCCGCGATACGTTGAAATCCATTGAAAGTTACTATGCCGTGATTCGGCGCGAAGCGGCGAATATTTCTAATCATCATGAAAAGCAAAAGTTTTTGAAGGTGATTTATGAAAATTTCTATAAAACCTATAACCCAAAAGCGGCTGATAGACTTGGCATTGTTTATACACCGAATGAAATCGTCCGCTTTATGATTGAAAGTACAGATTATTTATTAGACAAACACTTTAATCGGTTGTTAGCCGATGATCAAGTGGAAATTCTCGATCCAGCGACGGGCACCGGTACATTTATCACTGAGTTGATTGAATACTTACCCAAAAACGGCCTCCACGCTAAGTATCTCAAAGAAATTCATGGCAATGAAGTGGCGATTTTGCCGTATTATATTGCGAACCTGAATATTGAGTACACTTACCAGCAAAAAATGGGTGAATATGAAGCCTTTTCTCATATTTGCTTTGTCGATACGTTGGACAATTTGGGTTTTGAGCATAGTTATCAAAATCAACAGAAAACCTTATCTCTTGGGTTGGGAGAAGAAAACGCGGCGCGTATTAGGGCGCAAAATAAGCACAAGATTTCGGTGATTATCGGTAATCCGCCCTACAATGCTAATCAACAGAATGAGAATGACAATAATAAAAATCGTATCTATCCCGAAATAGACGAAGCGATTAAGCGCACTTATATTGCCAATAGCACCGCGCATAAAACTAAACTTTATGATATGTATGCGCGGTTTTTTCGGTGGGCGAGTAATCGTTTATCGGAAAATGGCATTTTAGCGTTTGTTACTAATTCCTCTTTTTTGGATGCGCGTACTTTTGATGGGTTTAGAAAAGTCGTTGCCGAAGAATTTAATGAGATTTATCTGGTTGATTTAGGCGGCGATGTTAGAAAAAATCCCAAACTCTCCGGTACTAAAAATAATGTGTTTGGCATTCAAACCGGCGTAGCGATTTCATTTATGGTGAAGCGGCAAGGTGCCACTTCGTGCAAAATCTATTATGTGCGTCGCCCTGAAATGGAAATCGCCACCGATAAACTGGCTTTTTTGAGAAGCACCCCATTTAAGGAAATTGAGTTTGAGCGCATTATGCCGGATAAAAATCATCATTGGCTCAACATCGTTGAGAATGATTTTGATGATTTATTAGCATTAGTTGCTGGTAGAGGAAGAAAATTAGGGAAAACTGATACGGAAAAATCCGTTTTTGAGTTATTTTCTTTTGGCGTAGTTACCAATAGAGACGATTGGGTTTATGATTTTTCCAAATTATCGCTCATAAAAAAGGTCAATTACTTGCTAGAACAGTATCATTTGGAAAAAGTTCGATTAAAAGGACACGAATTTAAAGATGAGGAATTAACGAATAATATTAAATGGACACAAGATTTAAAGAAATATTTACGAAAAAATATTGAGTTACAATTTAACGAAACCCTCATCAGTGATTCCATTTATAGGCCCTATGTTAGAAAGAAGCTCTACTTTTGTAAGTTTTTAAACTGGAGCCATTATCAAATGGGCAAAATTTTCTGTGGTGAGCAAAATTTGTTGATGACTTTATCGGGAGCAAGTTCTCATAAACCATTTTCTGTTTTAGCAACAAATAGGTTATATGGACTTGATTTTTTAGAAAAAACGCAATGTCTCCCTTTTTACCGCTACGAAAACGGAGAAAAAATAGAAAACCTCACCGACTGGGGCTTAAACAAATTCCGCACCCATTATCTCGATGAAAGTATTACCAAGGCGGATATTTTTCATTATACTTATGCAGTTTTACATCATCCCGCTTATCGGGAAAAATACGCGCTGAACTTAAAGCGCGAATTTCCGCGCCTGCCGTTTTATGACGACTTTCATCAATGGGCAACATGGGGCAAGCAATTGATGGATTTACATTTAAACTACGAAACGGTAGAAAAATATCCACTCAAACGGCTGGGTAAGCCATTAGCCGCTCACGCGCTTAATAAACCCAAACTCAAAGCGGACAAAGCGAAGGGTGAAATTCAGTTAGATGCCATCACCACGTTGCAACGCGTACCTGTTGAGGCCTGGGATTATCAATTGGGCAACCGCAGCGCGTTAGAATGGATACTCGATCAATACAAAGAAAAGAAACCCAAAGATAAAACCATCGCCGAACAATTCAACACCTATCGCTTTGCCAATTACAAAGAACACGTCATTGACTTACTGCAACGAGTGTGTACCGTCAGTGTTGAGACGATGCGGATTATTGGCGCAATGCCAAAGAAATCCTAATGGAACTACAAGGATACTTCAACCAGAAAACCTTGTTTTGTCAAGTAATTTTGATAAGTGGCGAGACTGTTATTATCACTATAGCGCCTAAGTTAGTAGTAGGCGCTTTAGCGCCTAAGTTTGTAGTAGTCGCTTTAGCGACTGTTTTCCCGAGTGACTACGAACTGTAGCGAAACGCGGAACCAAAATGAGGGCCTATCAATTCGACAACATGGCCCACTTTGAAGAAACTTGTCATTCTTCATCCGTTTCTGGATCATAAAACGGAATGGAAAGACGTTCACAAACCTTTTGCATCGAATTGTCTGAGGTGACGAGGATAGCAGAAAATTGTGATTGCAGTTTTTCAACAATGGCTAAATGTAAAGCATCGTTTGAACTGATGTCAAGGCTCAGGGCATATTGTAATAATAGACTCTCAGCCAACCGAAATGCCTCTTCATGTATCGGAATTATTTTAAATGGACGATTTTTCCCATTCAGTTCAACATCCATTCTTAACCGCTGAAAGAGTTTATTGACTTGCTTTTTTTTCAATAGCTTCGAGCGATAATACTTCATCACAACACCTAAACATTCTAGCGAAGTCAGTGGTGATACCAAAATAGGGTGGGACACATTTGAAACCAAACGTCTTATATTCAGACTGCCTTTCTCATCTTGATAATATTTGAAAAGCGCATTCGCGTCGAAATAGTATTGATAGTCTACACTATTGTTCATTTCACCAATCCTATAGTTGATAAGACATTTTCAGGACTAAAAACCAAGTTTATTGAAAAAACTTGGCTTTTCCTGAATTTATTTGACTGAAAGTCGATAATCGGGTATCGCCGATAAGTAGCGTCTCATCAGCTCAGGTGGTATCACTTGACACAATTCCTTGACTCTGTTTAATAGTTGAGCCATGTCAATCCCGATTTTTTCAAACCAAGCACCCACACCAAGGTTGAGTACCGTGACGGCATCTTCCTTGTTTCCATGTTCAGTTAAGACAATGATTTCCGTGTCTAACTCTTCTTCGTTAACCAGACGAATGATTTCAATACCACTCATTTTCGGTAGTTTTATTTCTACCAGTGCGACGTCTGGTTCATCTTTTCGGAGTTTTTCAATTCCTTCAATACCATCTTGCGCTGTATCAACTTCAAAACCTTGTTGGGTGAGGTAGTTTTGATAAGTGGCGAGACTGTTATTATCACTATCTATGATTAAGACTCGGTATGGATGCTCTTGCATGAATCTTTCTCCTTGTTGACTTTTCGCATCTGTAAGCCTCATTATTAGTTATAAGGCTGAAAGCTAAGTAGGGTAAAACCTACTAAACTTGTTTTTGAATAAAGTCGTCTATTATTGCAATACCGCTTTCATTCGGCCGAAAGGCCGCTTTTCATAACGACAAATCAATAACTTAGGTTCGATTACTGCTTTGCGCTATTGCCTATTATTCGTTGCAAAATGATTGTGTTGCGCTAACAGGTACTATCCCTTGATGGGATAGCATTTGTTCTACAACGAACTGTATGAAAACACATTTTATCAATGGCTCTCAATATAACTCATGCCATCATAAAAATTTGAATTAAGAATTGATATTGGCTTTTAGTTGATGATCAAGCCTGGGGATCAATCCCCAGGCTAAAAGCTCAAGTATGCTAAAGCAGACTCACCCCAGTGCGTGGGTTAGTACCCTTTAGGGTACCCCCGCTTTGAGCGCTACACTGGTGAAAGACTTGATCATCGAGTTTTAACGTGTGTTTTCATTGAGATGAGTAGCCCAGCTATTCAATTCCCTACTGCCATTTGAATTGAGGTTTAGGAACAACAGAAAGGATGCGCCTAATTTCATCAAGCGATACGCCCTCTGCCAATTCCTTGACTTTTTTTAAGAAGTGAGGCCTCTCAATACTGGTTTTTTCAAACCAGGCTTTGACACCGGCGTTTATCGCCGAGACTACCTCTTGTTTTTCGCCACCCTTGGTGAAAATGATCATTTCGGTCTCTATACCTTCTTCGTTAGCATGACGACTGATTTCAATGCCATTTATTTTAGACAGTTGTACCTCTACAATTGCAACATCAAATTCACCGGTGCGAAGTTTCTCAAGTCCTGCGATACCATCCGATGCTGTCTCTACCTCAAGCCCGTGTTGGGTGAGGTAATTTTGATAAGTGGTAAGAATGTCGTTGTCATTGTCTATGATTAAAACTCGGTATTTGCGTTCCATAGATAATTATCCTCTCAATATCAATTAGAGCGTGTTTTAAAACTCGACTTAACTCATTGTTTTATTTATACCTAAAAATGGCAATTCAAATGTTCGTAATTTATATTAAAAAATTGAATAAATAAGATTATTTCAACTCAATCCGTTGAAATTTTACTCATCAAATGGTGATCAAAATTTCAATGAAATCTCCAATTTTTTTAGAGTAAATTTAAAGCGTTAAGTTAATTTGTTGAAATGTTAATTGCCATTTTTAGGTTATAAGTAATAGACTATTTTATAAGTGATTGATTCTTGGACTTTTCAAACACGCTATAAACCTTTCAGTTTGGAGTCCAAGCTTTGTCTAAACCTTTCACAAAAAGTTTGAAAACTTCCAAATGGTTTTATGGCCCTCAAACCAGTGCCAATACCCATAAAAAAATAATGGTAATTTAAAACACCCTCTTATCAAAATATCAAATCTGTTTTCAACGGATAGTATACATACTTTTGTTATGATTCCCTAGCGACAGCTATGAATTGGGCGTTAAAAAAAAAGCCAATTGATTGGTTCATTTTTCGCGGTTTTTCATGGTGTTCCATTTATAGGGATGTGATGGGTTTCGCTCCAAATACAAAACCACCCACCCTAGCAATCTCTAATCCTAGCCGGGCCTCGCCGATAAGTAGCGTCTCATCTGAGCAGTAGGTATTAATTGGCACAAATCTTGGACTTTTTCCAAGAATTGAGTTTTATCGATATTCGATTTTTCAAACCAAGCACCCACGCCAAGGTTGAGTACTGTGACAGCATCTTCTTTGTTTCCATGTTCAGTTAAGACAATTATTTCCGTGTCTAACTCTTCTTCGTTAACCAGACGAATGATTTCAATACCACTCATTTTCGGTAGTTTGATTTCTACCAGTGCTACGTCAGGTTCATCTTTTCGGAGTTTTTCAATTCCTTCAATACCATCTTGCGCTGTATCAACTTCAAAACCTTGTTGAGTGAGGTAGTTTTGATAAGTGGTAAGAATGTCGTTGTCACTATCTATGATTAAGACTCGGTATGGATGCTCTTGCATAAATCTTTCTCCTTGTTGACTTCTCGCATATGTAAGCCTCATTGTTAATTATAATAAGGTTGAAAGCTAAGTAGGCGCTTTCTTGCGTGCGTTTGTAGTAGGTGCTTTAGCGCCCAAGTTTGTAGTAGGCGCTTTAGCGCCTAAGTTTGTAATAGACGCTTTAGCGCCTAAGTTTGTAGTAGGCGCTTTAGCGCCCAAGTTTGTAGTAGGCGCTTTAGCGCCTAAGTTTGTAATAGACGCTTTAGCGCCTAAGTTTGTAGTAGGTGCTTTAGCGCCTAAGAGCGTGTTTTAAAACTAGACTTAACTCATTGTTTTATAAGCAATCAACTATTTTATAAGTGATTGATTCTTGGACTTTTCAAACACGCTCTAAAGCGACTACTACAAACATTACTACAAACATTAGATTAAGTCGCTAAAGCGACTACTACAAACATTACTACAAACATTAGATTAAGTCGCTAAAATGACTACTACAAACATTACTACAAACATTAGATTAAGTCGCTAAAGCGACTACTAGACTACTACAAACATTTCTTTTTTTGCAATACCGCAAAATTCGGCATAAAGGCCGCTTTTCATCACGAAAAATCAATAAATTAGGTTCGATTACTGCTTTGCGCTATTGGCTGTTTTTAATTCAAAGAATTACGAGTTTTTATCAAAAAGTCCAATTTGTTCCCATCTTTAGTATAAATTCAAAAGATTTCTCCTCAAGGAGAAATGACAAGATCAAAAATGATTGATTGTCATTTCGGGCACTGGGGCCGTTCAATGGGATAATCCTTACAAAAGTTATTCGTCAATAAATAAGTAATCAATGACTTAGAACCTGTTCCAATCTCATTGTAACCTATTGATTTTATAGCGTTCCCAGTCAAGGGCCCCAGTGCCTCATTTCGACCAATGGGAAAATCTTAACCTGTTGAAACCAACAGATTTATCCATCAGGAGAAATGACAAGAGCCAAAATGTCCGGTACTGCAACAGGCTTATAAAATTATTAGTCAAATTATTGACTTACTTAGAATTAATCTCTTCATTTTTCATTTTTCATTTTTCATTATAATATCACCGCCTTTGCGTATGCCGGGTTCTGGAATATCCATCGGAAACGCTTCTAGTATTTCCCTCGAATGGGTACTGGCAATCACCGTGATGCCTGGATGTTCTGTCACCAGTTCTTTTAAGAGACGTAGTACGCCATGTTGCCAGATAGAATGCAGATGTCCTTCCAAATCATCAATCAGAATCAGGGTATTATTGGTTAGATGTGTACTGAGACGAAGAAACATTTGCACAAGGTTTTTTTCTCCGCTGCTTAATTGATCTAAACGATGTTGATGGCCTTCATTAATGACAATGGCTTCTGGCGGATCACGACGTATGTCTTTGATAAATTTGGAATCGCCGTTGAAGACGCGCTCATTGATAAGCGTCAGTGCCCGTTCAAACCGGCCATCATCTAGCCATTTGAGCCAAACGAGAAGATTGTCCAAGGAACTGTTCCATGTACCACCGTCTACACTGATGTCATGCACTGGGGAGTAACCCCACCATTTTGGTTTGGTAATCGTGCGCTCATGATGGGTTATGCGTTCAATGTTCCGATAGGCGGAAAAGTAAAGCAAGGTTGGTAAAGAAAGGGTAGGTGCTTGAAAGCCTTCTGGGGAAGTCGATATTTTGGCGCGTATATTTTCTAGTAATTCGTTTACTAAATCATCCGCTTTGTTGATACGCTCTAAGTGGCCCAAGGCGTGGCGTTGGTAGCCGAACTGGTGCCAAGCGGTGGCTTCATATTGGTTGATATCGGCGTCTGTCCAATGTTTGAGGTGCCCATTCTCGAAGTGGCCGGCTAACAGTGATAAGACGATGCAGTGCTTTTGCCCTTGCCTGTCTAATTGGACACGTATGTCCCATTGTGCGCGCCCTTCACCAGAATCCAAATCTTCATGCCCGAATTGGGTGGGATGTGCTTCTGCAATCAGTTGCATTAGAGCACGCATGATTTCCAATAGGGTCGTTTTTCCTTGCCCGTTTTTGGACATTAATAGAAAGAGGTTGCAGGGTTGATTATTGGCATCGGTAAAATCCACTTGATAGGGTGATCCTCGAAAGGGGCCTAGATTTTCTACCGTTAACCATAACGGCTCGAAAGCATCAATAAGAAAAGGTTTTTTAATCATGACTTTTCTACGCTCAGTCGTTGAAATTTTTCGTTTGGTGAGGAGTGTTATCAAGGGCATTGACTTCAGCATCTTGCTGACTCAAGCGCAGGATTTGTTCCTGTTCTATAATCGTTTGAGCCTTTTCAAGCGAGGCTTGAATCATAAATTGATTGAGTGTTGTTCCTACAAGATCGGCGGCCTGTTGTAAGACTTTATGCAGTTGGCTTGAAAGTGGTGTTGAAAGGTGTTCAGTTGTGGTTGCAATGGGTGGCATTGTCTTTTTCCTGGTTATTAAGTTGTGTGTTAGATAGACTAGCACAGAAATAAGTGACAATTTCAGTCGTTGAGAATGAGGCTAAAAATAATTGCTCGCCTTGTGGGCCAGTTAGTCGTAGGTGATTGTTAGCCTTTTGTGGGCCAGTTAGTCGTAGGTGATTGTTATACTCAACATGGTCATAACTTGGATTTCCTGGGGCGCTGCCCCAGGCTGTATTAATCTCGCCCCGTTGGGGCTTTTCAAAGTTATTTTTGTTTCTCA